>Ga0315903_10000775_pt1 | contig 48071 bp, 39 predicted proteins | sample LakEriMetagenome_7_FD_203524 | JGI IMG/M metagenome (GOLD analysis project Ga0315903, IMG submission 203524) | Freshwater fungal communities from buoy surface, Lake Erie, Ohio, United States - Buoy 2 MA119 | ecosystem: Environmental > Aquatic > Freshwater > Lake | place: USA: Lake Erie, Ohio... | reverse complement strand
TGTAGATCCGCACCAGACCCGGATGATCAGGGTCGCTGCCAGCAACCGGATGGTCTTCGAGTTCGCCAAATTTACGGGCAAATGCAACGTGCTCAGCCCGAGTGATCTCTTGTTCTCGCAGAAATAAAACCTTGTGCTTGAGCAGCGCCTGTTTTATTTCTGCAAAGAGAACGTCATTGCGTGAGGCCTCTCCGAGATTGACGCCTTTCAATTCAGCGCCGAGAGCGCAGGTCAGAGGTTCGATCCGCATCGGTTTGTCTCCTTGAAATTAAGAGGGTGTTCAGATCACAAAAATGGAAGAGCCTGTGGTTTTGCGCGATTCAAGATCGCGGTGCGCCTGCTGAGCGTCTTCTAGGGCGTAATGTTGGTTGATCTCAATCTTGATTCGACCAGCCGCTACATGGCCAAACAGTTCTGCTGCCAAAGCAGATTTTTCGGCCGGATCCGAGATGTAATCGGCCAACGCAGGTCGTGTCATGAACAACGATCCCTTCATGGCTAAAAGGTTGGGATTGAACCCGTCAATGACACCACTCGATGTGCCAACACAAACCATCAGTCCACGGCGCTTGAGAGAGTCGAGGGAGGCGAGGAAGGTACTTTTTCCAACGCTGTCAAAGACAACATCTGCACCGCGTCCATCGGTGATTTGACGCACACGCGCGGCGACATCTTCATGGCTGTAGTTGATGACATGGGCACAGCCGTGTTGCCTAGCCACTTCGGCTTTGGCATCGGTTGACACCGTACCAATCACTTGGATGCCCAGCAACTTGGCCCATTGCGAAACAATCAAGCCCACACCACCTGCTGCTGCGTGCAGCAGCAGGAAGTCGCCCGGCTTGAAATCATGAATTCTGCGCATCAAATAGGCCGATGTCAGGCCGCGCATGGTCATGGCTGCAGCTGTCTCAAACCCAATGTTGTCGGGTAATTTGATCAATGCATCGGCAGCAATGATGCGCTCCGTACTGTAGGCCCCCAGCGTGTTGATAAAACCTGTGTAAGTGACCCTGTCGCCCAAGGCAAATTGGGTCACTTCCTCCCCCAAACTTTGCACAACACCCGAGGCTTCCACACCCATACCGCAAGGCAGGGGAACCGGATACGTGCCGTTGCGGAAATAGGTGTCAGCGTAGTTAAGGCCCACAGCCACATGGCGCAGCAAAACTTGACCTGGCCCTGGCTTGCTGACTTCTATCTCCTGAAGTTGCAGAACTTCCGGTCCGCCAGTCTGGTTGATTCGAATGACCTTGGCCATGTGATTTTTCTCCTTGACGCAGAGCCCAATAAATGGACCTCATTAAAGGAAGACTTTAGGGGGTTATGTGGTTTAGGGGCTTTTCAAGTTCTGCCAATGGCTTATCATTTCATGCCAATCTTTGTCTTCAGGTGATATGAGCCCCCTGGTACGTGCCGCAACGCTGACGAATTTTTTTGAGGTATCAAAAAATCTCGGTTTCAATCCACAAACTTTACTCAGAGAGTTTGGACTCAGCCGTGCCTTATTGGCCGATCCCGAGCAGCGCATTCCTGCAGATTCCGCAGTCAAGTTACTTGAACAGGCCTCCATCGTTTCTGGTTGTGGCAACTTCGGTCTTCGAATGGCTGAGTCACGTACGCTCTCTGATTTTGGTGTGGTGAGTCTCTTGATCAGCCACCAGAGGACACTGCGAGATGCGCTTTCTGTGACCATGCAATATCGACATTTGCTCAATGACACTTTGGCAATGCAGCTGGAGGATGCCGGACAACAAGTCATCATCCGCGAGGAAGTGGTCTCAAGGACCCCTTCACGCCAGGCCACTGAGTTGGCTCTTGGGGTTTTGTTTCGCATGTGCGCTGCCGTTATGGGGGGGCGCTGGGCGCCCCAAAGTGTGAATTTCAGCCACGAGGAGCCTGAAGACCTGGTCTTGCATCGGCGCGTATTTGCCTGTCGGCTGGAGTTTGGCTGCGAGTTCAACGGCATTGTTTGTCGTGCCAGTGATCTGGATGTCCCCAACCCCATGGCCGATCCGGCCATGGCCCGCTTTGCACAGCGCTTTGTCGATACATTGCCTTTGGTTAATGAGCCCTCGGTGGTGTTGGATGTTCGTAAGGCGATCTATTTGATGTTGCCCACAGGCCGTGCCACGACCGAATATGTAGCCCAAGCGCTGGGACTGAGTGTGCGAACAATGCAGCGCCAATTGGATGAGGCCGGGACCAGCTTTACCAGCATGCTCAGTGAAGTCAGGTCTGAGTTGACTGAGCGTTACATGATCAATCCCCGCTATTCTCTGCAACGTGTTTCGGAACTGCTGGGTTACAGCTCGCCCAGTTCATTCACGCGCTGGTTTATTGCCCGATTTGGCATGCCTCCACAGCAGTGGCGACAGCACCGTGGCAAGCCGATGCCTTTGTCTTAGCCCTCGCTTGGCTTGCGCCATTCGCGCGCAGTGCAGGCAAAACTTTCTCTAAACCAAAAGGCAAATGAACTCGGTGAAGCAAAACCGAGTAAGGCAGCCACTTCAGAAAGAGGGCGTCGACTGTGTTGCACTTGCTGCTTGACCATCTCGACTCTGACGTTTTGAAGCAATGCAGAAAAATCGCTGCCTTCCGACGCAAGGTGGCGGTGCAGGGTTCGCCTGTCTACACCGAGTTGAGCCGCCACTTGTTGTGCAGTGCAGCGACCGCCCGGCAACAAAGCCATGATCAATTGACGCACGGTGGCCTGCGTATTGAGCTGACCTTGTGTTATTGCAGCTTCGAGATAGTTGCGGGCAAAGGCAGCCATTTCAGGTTGACTCCCTGGGCGGGTTTGCTCAAGATCAATCGCTTGGCAGACGATGCCGTTGTAGCTGGCTGCAAAATCAACCCGCGTTCCGAAGAAGCTCTCAAAAGATTGCGGGTTGTGCGGTCTCTTTTGTCTGAAGGCCACCCGCGTTGGCCGCCAGTTGGGGCCAAGAAGTTCTCTTAAGATTCTGTGCATGACACCAATGGCCAATTGCATGGCCTGATCCAGTCGGGCCCCGGGTTCAGCTCTGATGTCCTCGCATATTCTAATCAGTCCGTCATGAGTTTCAAGTCGCGTCAGTAACGAGGCATTCAGTAATTTCAAATAACGGCACAAGGTGTCCAAAGCAGCCATTGCTGTGGGTTCTTCCTTGAGCACCAAGCTGATGGGGCCCAGATTGGAGAACGATCGACGGGCTGCGAGTTGCAGACCGAAATCATCTGCACCGCTGAACTCGGCGCTTAATTGCAGCAAATCGCTGACGGCATGGGTGCTGATTGGGGCCTCAGGATCTGCAAGAAGCCGGGCATTAAGACCCACACGTCTCAGCATCGCATGGGCATCTATACCCAGCGCACGGGCAAGCTCAAGATAGCCGTTTAGGCTTGCGCTGCGAACAACGGAGAGTTGGCTTGACATGGCGTGTCCCAAAATCGAAAGTTATTGGCATGGATTATCAAGCCTATTGCTAACACCCAGCCTAATATTTATTCATGGTTTTTGTGAACCTACACACCTGATTTTTGGGGTGGACCTTATTTATTCAATGGAGACAAGAATGCATCAAACCAAACGAACATGGCAGCGAAGCATCTGTGCCACCCTGGTCAGTCTGGCCGTCACTTCGGCGTTTGCTTGGACCGACAAGCCCGTCAAGCTTTTAGTTCCCGCACCTGCTGGGGGAACTATGGACGTTGTTGCCCGAATTGTGGCTGACCAACTCTCGCGTGACATCGGCCAGCCTGTAGTGGTTGACAACCGAGCCGGAGCAGGGGGGGCTATCGCTGTGCAGGCCATGACCAGTGCGCCCGCCGATGGTCAAACCATCATGATGACAGCGAGCAATATTTTGACGGAAATCCCTCACGTCATGAAAACCAACTTTGACCCCCTGAAGGATGTCAAGCCTGTGGCAGCGCTGGCGCGCGCTAGTATGGTGTTAGTGACCACGGCAAATTTCGAGGGCAAAGACATGAAGTCTTTGCTTTCCCACGTCAAGGCCAATCCCGGCAAAATCAGCTTTGCTTCTTACAGCACGGGCACGGCTTCGCACTATGCGGGCATGATTTTGAATCAAAAGGCGGGCCTGGACATGCAGCACGTCCCCTTTGCCGGTTCCCCTCCTGCCTTAGCGCAGGTCATGGGCGGACAAATACCGGTCATGTTTGACGGCATGGCGACTTCCAAACCGTTGATCCTGTCGGGCAAGCTCAATGCGATTGGGGTGGCCTCTAAAACCCGTTCGCCACAACTGCCCAACGTCCCCACACTTGCTGAGGCCGGGTTTCCAGAGCTGGATTTCAGCAATTGGATCGGTGTGATCGTGGCCTCTGGGGTTCCATCAGCCACAACAGAGAAGATTCATGGGGCGCTGTTAAAGGCGGTAGCTACGCCCGCGATTCGTGATCGATTGATTGGCGCAGGTTTTGAAGTCGGCATCGACACGTCATCCGACCAACTTAGCCAATCGGTTAAAACTGAATATGACCGCAATGCAGGGATTGTCAAAACATTTGGCATCAAACTGAATTGATAAACCTGCCACAGGTTTATGTGATTCACAGGGGTTCGAAAAGCCCATTAAAAAAGCGCCCTAGGGCGCTTTTTTAATGGCTTTCTGGCGGAGCAGGCGGGATTCGAACCCGCGGTGGGCTATTAACCCACACACGCTTTCCAGGCGTGCGACTTAAACCACTCATCCACCGCTCCGAGCCTTTGATTGTAACAGTGGAAAAACGCGATCCGAGACACGAATGCACAATTCTCGATGAACATTCAGTGCGCTGAATCTTTGATGAATTTTTGGTAAATCTGATCTGTATCGTTGAATAAGGTCTTTTTATCCTTAAACTTCGCCTCAGTTTTCATCCTTTGGTCACTTCTTTGGCGCTTCGCCCGAAAAGCTCATGAAATTTCGCTTTCCCATCGTCATCATTGACGAAGATTACCGCTCCGAGAACACCTCGGGTTTGGGCATTCGTGCTTTGGCTGACGCCATAGTTGCCGAGGGCTTGGAGGTGTTGGGTGTGACCAGTTATGGTGACCTGTCCCAATTCGCCCAGCAGCAAAGTCGGGCCAGTGCATTTATTTTGTCGATCGATGACGAGGAGTTTTCACCCGGTCCCGACCTAGACCCTGCGGTGATCAATTTGCGTGCCTTTATCGACGAAGTGCGTCGTAAAAATGCCGATGTGCCCATCTATATCTATGGCGAAACCAAAACATCGCGACATCTGCCCAATGACATCCTGCGTGAGTTGCACGGTTTCATTCACATGTTTGAGGACACGCCTGAATTTGTGGCACGTCACATCATCCGCGAAGCCAAGAGTTACCTGGAGGGTGTGCAGCCGCCGTTTTTTAAGGCCTTGCTGGATTACGCTGAAGATGGCTCCTATTCGTGGCATTGCCCTGGGCACTCGGGTGGCGTGGCTTTCCTTAAAAGTCCTGTGGGGCAGATGTACCACCAGTTTTATGGTGAAAACATGCTTCGCGCCGATGTCTGCAATGCTGTCGAAGAGCTGGGCCAATTACTGGACCACAACGGGGCTATTGGAGAGAGTGAGCGCAATGCGGCGCGTATTTTCAATGCCGATCATTGTTTTTTTGTGACCAATGGCACCAGTACCTCCAACAAGATTGTTTGGCACCACACCGTAGCGCCCGGGGATGTGGTGGTGGTGGACCGCAATTGTCACAAGTCAATTTTGCATTCGATCATCATGACCGGGGCGATTCCCGTGTTCATGAAGCCCACGCGCAACCATTTCGGCATCATCGGTCCCATACCAAAAAGTGAATTCGAACCTGCTGCCATCATGGCCAAGATCAAGGCCAACCCCTTGCTCAAAGGCGTGGACCCCAAAAAGGTCAAACCCCGCGTGATGACTTTGACGCAATCCACCTACGATGGCGTGCTTTACAACACCGAAACCATCAAGGGCATGCTGGATGGCTACGTTGAAAACCTGCACTTCGACGAAGCCTGGTTGCCTCACGCGGCCTTTCACCCGTTTTATGGTCCCTACCATGCCATGGGTAAAAAACGGGCGCGCCCCAAAGAGTCCATGGTTTATGCCACCCAGTCCATTCACAAGTTGTTAGCGGGTATCAGCCAGGCCAGCCATGTGTTGGTTCAAGATGCGCAAAATACCAAGTTGGACCGTCCTTTGTTCAACGAGGCGTATTTGATGCACACCTCGACATCGCCGCAGTACAGCATCATTGCCAGTTGCGACGTTGCCGCCGCCATGATGGAGCCCCCCGGTGGCACTGCTTTGGTTGAAGAAAGCATTGCCGAAGCCCTTGATTTCCGCCGCGCCATGCGGAAAGTGGACGAAGAGTATGGCAAAGACTGGTGGTTCAAAGTCTGGGGACCAGAGAAGTTTGCAGACGAAGGAATTGGCCGTGCTGATGACTGGATTTTACGCAATGATCCACGCAAAAAAACCAGCAAATGGCACGGATTTGGGCAGCAATTGGCCGATGGCTTCAACATGCTGGACCCCATCAAATCCACCATCGTGACGCCCGGACTCGATTTGGATGGTAAGTTTGACAAGACCGGCATCCCGGCCTCCATCGTCAGCAAGTTTTTAACCGAACATGGCGTGGTGGTCGAGAAAACTGGCCTCTACAGTTTCTTCATCATGTTCACGATTGGCATTACCAAAGGCCGCTGGAACACCTTGCTGACTGCATTGCAGCAGTTCAAGGACGAATACGCCAAAAACCAGCCTATGTGGAAAATCATGCCGGAGTTCTGCCAGAAGTTCCCGCGTTATGAACGCATGGGCCTGCGTGATTTGTGCCAGCACATCCATGAGATGTATGCCAAATATGACATTGCACGCCTCACCACAGACATGTATTTGTCAGATCTGGCCCCTGCCATGCGGCCATCGGATGCGTATGCACACATTGCGCAGCGTAAAACCGAAAGGGTTGAAATTGATCACCTTGAAGGCCGCATTACCGTGGGACTGGTTACGCCTTATCCACCCGGTATCCCGTTGTTGATTCCGGGTGAGGTCTTCAACAAGAAAATAGTGGATTACCTCAAGTTTGCGCGTGAATTTAACGAGCAGTGCCCAGGTTTTGAGACCGATATTCACGGCTTGGTGGAGATTAAAAACGATGACGGCAAGAAGCGTTACTTTGCAGATTGCGTGAAGGTTTGAGTCGGTTTAAATGACCCCCAACAAAAAAGCGGCTCAGGCCGCTTTTTTTGTTTAGATCTGTACTTATTCTGCCGCAGGCTCTGCAATACCACCGACAACTTGACTGAAACCACCATCCACATAGGTGATTTCGGCGGTGACACCGGCTGCCAGATCGCTCAGCAGAAAAGCCGCAACATTGCCGACGTCTTCGATTGACACGTTGCGTCGTATGGGTGAAGCCTCAGCTACCACCGACAAAATTTTGCCAAAGCCCTTGATGCCGCTGGCGGCGAGCGTTTTGATGGGGCCTGCTGAAATGCCGTTGGCGCGCAAGCCCCTTTTTTGGCTTCCCAGCGATTCAGCCAAATACCGCACCGATGCTTCCAAACTGGCTTTGGCCAGCCCCATGGTGTTGTAGTTCGGGACCGTCCGCATAGCCCCCAGGTAAGTCAGTGTCAATATGGCCGCTTTGTCATTTAGGTAGGGCAGGGCGGCTTTGGCCATGGCCGGGAAGCTGTAGGCGCTGATGTCGTGGGCAATTTTGAAGCCTTCTCGAGACAAGCCTTCCAGAAAATCACCGGCGATGGCTTCGCGTGGTGCATAGCCGATGGCATGCACAAAGCCATCGATCTTGGGCCAGGTGGCCGACAGATCGGTGAACATTTTCTCGATCTGCTCATCACTGCCCACATCGCAGTCAAAGATCAGGTTCGAGTCAAAATCGGCAGCAAAATCGGTGATACGGTCCTTGAATCGCTCGCCCACGTAGCTGAAGGCGAGCTCTGCGCCTTGGGCGTGGCAGGCCTTTGCGATGCCATAAGCAATAGAACGGTTGGACAAAACGCCGGTAATCAACAATTTTTTACCCGACAAAAATCCTGTTTTTGTATTCATCTCTTCAACTCCTGGAAAATGTGTGCAGAATTGTCGCATGCGTCGCCCCCTCTCCATTTATTGGACAACTTGCTTGCTTGCCCTCTCGCTTTTGCCTTTGGGCAAAGTTTGGGCCGCCCATGCGTATGCCCAATTTGGTGACATCCGTTACCCCGCAGGTTTTAGCCACTTTTCCTATGTCAACCCGGCTGCACCCAAAGGCGGGGGGATCGTTTTGGTGCCGCCCACCCGACAGTCCAACTTTGACAAATACAACCCCTTTACCCTCAAAGGGAGTGCGCCGCCAGCCATGTTGGCCATGATGTTTGACACCTTGTTGGTGGGCAACATGGACGAACCCACAACCGCCTATGGTTTGCTGGCTTCAGACATACAGGTGGCTTCCGATCGGATGTCGGTCACTTTTCAAATTCATCCGCAAGCGCGATTTCACAATGGCGATCCGGTTCTGGCCAATGATGTGAAACATTCGTTCGAACGTTTGACCAGCAAGCAAGCTGCACCCCAGTACAGAACCTATTTTGGTGAGGTCAAAGGCGCCACTGTTTTGGGTGAACGAAGTATCCGATTTGATTTCGTCCGCCCCAATGGCGAATTGCCCTTGATCGTAGGCGGATTGCCGGTGTTCAGTCAAAAATGGGGGCTTCAAGGCAGTACAAACAAACCTTTGGACCAGATGATCACGGACATCCCGATTGCGTCTGGCCCTTACCGGATCGGCCCTGTGCAATTTGGCAAAGACATTACCTATGTGCGTGACCCGGGGTATTGGGCGAAAGACCTGAATGTGCGCAAAGGCCTGTTTAATTTTGACCGCATTACCTACAAAATTTACAAAGACAGTACGGCCCAACTGGAGGCCTTCAAGGCGGGTGAATTTGATTACATGCAGTCTTTTGTGGCCCGTGAGTGGGCCCGGGCCTACAAGGGACGCGCATTTGATCGCGGTGAATTGATCAAGGCCGAATTACCGCATGGCAATGCAGGCGATTTTCAGGGTTTTCTCTTTAACTTGCGACGCGATAAATTCAAGGATGTCCGTGTCCGAAAAGCCATCGCTTTGGCCATGGATTTTGAATGGCTCAACCGCCAACTGTTCTACAACGCCTACACCCGGGTGCGTGGGTATTTTGTGGCCAGTGACTTTGAGGCCAAGGGCCAACCCGGACCTGAAGAACTGGCTTTGCTGGGCCCTTTGCGGAGCCGTTTGCCCGTGGCCGTGTTGGAGAAAGACGTCCCACAACCCCCCAAAACAGAGCTTTCGCCTGAATCTGGGCACACTTTGCGCGACCATTTGCGCCAAGCCCGTGACCTGCTCAAAGAAGCAGGTTGGACATACCGAGACGGCGCTTTGCGCAATGCCCAGGGTCAGGCACTGGCCATCGAGTTTCTTGACAGTTCCGGCTCCATGGGCCGCGTGGTCACCCCCTTCGCCAAAAACCTGGAGAAGTTAGGCATTCAGGTTCAGTACAAAGTGATTGACTTCGCCTTATTGCAAAAACGCATGGATGTTTTTGACTTTGACATCGTCAGCAACCGCACGGTGGGCAGTGAAGCCCCCGGCACCGAGTTGCTAGAACGCTTTGGCAGCAAGTCGGCCGATGTGGAGGGTTCAGGAAACGTCCTTGGCTTGAAAGACCCGGCGGTGGATGCCATGCTGGACAAAGTGGTCAGTGCCACCAATCGGCCCGAATTGGTGGCCAGTTTGCGTGCCTTAGACCGGGTATTACGCCATGGGCACTACGTTGTGCCGCATTGGTACGGGGCTGTCCACAGGGTGTCTTGGCGGGCTGCGGCATTCGAGAGCCCTGCCCAATTACCCCGCTACTATCAACCAGAAAACTTGGTGACCACCGTCTGGTGGTCGCGTGGTTTGGGCGGCGCTTCTGCCATGTCAACCGCCAACAAGAAAGGGCCTTAATCCATGTTGGCCTACATCACCAAACGCTTGTTGCTGATGATTCCGACATTGTTCGGTGTTTTGTTGATGACCTTTGTGGTGATCCAGTTTGTCCCCGGCGGTCCAGTGGAGCAAATGGTGGCGCAATTGCAAGGTCGCGATACAGGTGGGGAGGGCGCTGCTGCCGCTGGCAGTGGGTACAGGGGGCGTCAAGGGGTCGATGCCGCGCGCATCGCAGAGATTAAAACCCTTTATGGTTTTGATAAACCGCCTGTCGAGCGTTTTTGGATGATGCTTAAACAGTTTGTGCAGTTTGATCTGGGGAAAAGTTTTTTTTATCCCAAAGATGTCTGGAGCCTTATTAAGGAAAAGCTGCCAGTTTCCATCAGTTTGGGTTTGTGGACTTTCTTCTTGAGCTATCTGGTTTCGGTGCCTTTGGGCATTGCCAAAGCCGTCCGGGCAGGCACCCGCTTTGACACGCTCACCAGTTTGCTGGTTTTGGTGGGCTATGCCATTCCAGGCTTTGTTTTGGGTGTGGCTTTGTTGGTCATTTTTGGGGGCCAGTTGCAGTGGTTTCCATTGCGTGGATTGACATCCTCCAATTGGGAGCAGCTGAGCTTATGGGCCAAAGTGACAGACTATTTATGGCACATCGCCTTGCCGGTCACCGCCAGTGTGCTGGGCTCTTTTGCGGTCATCACCATGCTGACCAAAAACGCTTTTTTGGAAGAAATTCGCAAACAATATGTTCTGACGGCCAGAGCCAAAGGTTTGAGTGAGAACCGCGTCCTTTACCGTCACATCATGCGCAATGCGCTGATCCCCTTGGTCACTGGTTTTCCTGCGGCCTTTATCGGCGCCTTTTTTACGGGTTCTTTGCTCATTGAAACCCTGTTTTCATTGGATGGGCTGGGTTTGCTGAGCTATGAATCCGTGATTCGCCGGGATTACCCCGTGGTCTTGGGCACGCTGTATTTGTTCACCTTGATTGGCTTGGTCACCAAGCTCATCAGTGATCTTTGTTATTTGTGGGTGGATCCCCGAGTGAAGTTCGACAAATGACCGCACCCACACCCCTTGCATCAAGCCGCATGGACGCCGCAGTGAATTCTGGAGGTGAGCCAAAAACCCAGGCTCAGCTATCGCCAACCGTCAGGGCCTGGCGGCGGTTTAAACGCAACCGACTTGGCTTGGCAAGCCTGGTCATTTTCGTCACGCTTTTCGTGCTCAGCCTGGGCGCGGAGTTTTTGTCCAACGACAAGCCCTTGATGGTGCGTTTTCAAGGGCAATGGTATTTCCCAGTGGTGCAAACCTTGCCGGAGAAAGTTTTTGGGGGGGATTTCGAAACCCCGGCGGATTACTTGGACCCCTTTATTCAGCAGCAATTGCACAAAGATGGCAACTGGGCATTGCAGGCCCCCAACCCTTACCACCACAGCACACTCGATTACTTTGCGCCGCTGCCCAACCCGGCCCCGCCGACTGCGCGAAATTGGCTGGGCACAGATGACCGTGGCCGTGATGTTTTAGCCCGCCTGCTTTATGGCTTCAGGGTGTCGGTCCTGTTCGCCTTAGCTTTGACGCTGTTTGGCGTGGTGCTGGGGGTGCTGACCGGGGCGCTGCAGGGGTTTTTTGTGGGCAAGACCGATCTGGTTTTCCAGCGATTTATAGAGATCTGGAGCGCCATGCCCGAGTTGTATTTACTCATCATTTTCTCTGCCATCTTCGAACCCAGTGTCGGTCTGTTGCTTATTTTGTTGAGCTTGTTTGGTTGGATGGGCTTGTCCGATTACGTGCGGGCCGAATTTTTGCGTAACCGTCAACTCGACTACGTCAAGTCGGCTAGGGCTCTGGGGCTAGGCCATTGGCAAATCATATGGCGGCATGTATTACCCAACAGCATGACCCCCGTGGTGACTTTTTTACCTTTCCGGATGAGCGGGGCTATTTTGGCTTTGACATCACTTGATTTTTTGGGACTTGGCGTGCCTCCAGGGACACCCTCACTGGGTGAACTTCTGGCCCAAGGAAAAAACAACATCGATGCTTGGTGGATCTCTCTCTCCACCTTTGCGGTACTTGTAGTGACCTTGCTGCTGTTGACCTTTATGGGCGACGCCTTGCGCGATGCCCTGGACCCCCGAAAGGTAGATGCATGAGACCGAACATGGACACTGCACCCTGCCTGTTGGAATTGAAAGACCTGCGCATTTCCTTTGCCGGGCAAGCCGTGGTTCACGGTATCAATTTACGCCTGTACCCGGGTGAGCGCATGGCGCTGGTTGGCGAATCGGGATCGGGCAAGTCGGTCACGGCTTTGTCGGTTTTACGTTTGCTGGAGTCGGCTGAGTTACAAGGTCAAGTGCTTTGGCAAGGTCAGGATTTGCTGCAACAGTCCGGCACGGAAATGCAGCGCATACGGGGCGATGAAATTGCCATGATTTTTCAGGAGCCTATGACCGCCCTGAACCCCTTGATGACCGTGGGACAGCAAATATCCGAGGTTTTGCAGCTTAAAAAATTCCAAGCCCCAAGAGATGCCGATGTGCGCGCCGTGGCCCTGCTGGCCGAAACCGGGATTGACGATCCGAAGCGCAGATTTGCCGCTTATCCGCACCAGCTTTCAGGAGGGCAACGCCAACGCGCCATGATGGCCATGGCCTTGGCCGCTGAGCCTAAATTGTTGCTCGCCGATGAGCCGACCACCGCCCTTGACGCCAGTTTGCGCTTGCAGATGTTGGAGCTGTTGTCCGACTTGCAACAAAAAACCGGCATGGCCGTGCTCTTGATCACGCATGACCTGGCGTTGGTGCGCCATTTCGCAGAACGAATTGCGGTGATGGAAAAGGGGCATTTGGTGGAGCAGGGCAGCGTGAGCGATGTTTTTGCACGGGCTCAGCATCCTTACACTCAAAAATTGCTTGACAGTCGCCCCAGTCGCGAAGGTCTGGCATCCTTTCAAAAGTCAGCGGCAACAGAAAAACTGATGGAGGCCAAAGGGCTCCAGGTTCACTATCCTTTGGCGGTATCTGGCTGGCGCGGGTGGTTTCAAAAGCAACGATTCACGGCACTTTACGGGGCTGATTTCAGCCTTGTTCCCGGCACCACCTTGGGGGTCATGGGTGAATCAGGCTCGGGAAAATCGAGTTTGGCTCAAGCCGTTTTAGGCTTGATACCTTGCGAGGGCGGCATGTCTTTCAGGGGCCAGACTTGGCAAAACTCCCCTGCCCGAGACAAAAGCTTGCGCCAAAAGGTGCAGGTGGTTTTTCAGGACCCCTATGGCAGTCTGTCACCCCGAATGACGGTGGGCGAAATTGTTTCTGAGGGCCTGCGCTTACACCAAGCTCAACTCACTGAGCCAGAAATTGAGAGTCGTGTATTGGCCACATTGGTCGAAGTGGGCTTAAATACACTCGATTTCCCGGATTTACTGAGCCGTTACCCCCATGCTTTTTCGGGGGGACAAAGACAGCGAATTGCTTTGGCCCGGGCCTTGGTGGTAGAGCCTGAGTTGCTGGTTCTGGACGAACCGACCAGTGCGCTGGACGTTACGGTTCAAAAGCAAATTTTGAAATTACTTCAAAATATACAAAAAACCAAAGGTATTTCATATTTATTAATTACCCACGATATTGACGTTTTACGAGCCATGGCCCATGAGGTCATGGTGCTCCAATCGGGTCAAGTTCTGGAGGCAGGGCCAGCACACCAAGTGCTGTATGAGCCAAGCCACGCGTACACCCGAAGTTTGCTAAATGCCTTTGCGCCGGGAGACGCATTTTCGACTTAAACAGGGCTCCGTTTTCCTTAAAAATCACGCACTTAGCGGGTTTTTCGGCTAGAATATTGGCTTCACGACCAAACGGGCGGGTTTTCACCGCCCGTTTTTTTTGGGTCTTTCATTTTTAACGTTGAAATTTCGAAGCTCTGTGGCATTGCAGCAAATTGTTCAAGAAACCGTGACTGGACTGGGTTATGACCTGGTCGAGATTGACCGCACAGCGGGCGGTTTACTGCGCATCACCATCGACTGGCCGTGGCAGCCCGGTTCAGAGCTTTTCATCAATGTTGAAGATTGCGAAAAAGTCAATCGGCAGTTGCAATTTGCTTTGGAAGTTGACGGGGTGAACTACAACCGTCTCGAGGTTTCTTCCCCAGGAATTGACCGCCCTTTGCGTCATGAAAAAGATTTTGAACGTTTTGCTGGTGAGTTGATCGATATCACCCTCAAAGCGCCGATGGGTGATAACGCCGTCGGGCTGGTGAGTGCCAGTCGCAAGAAGTTTCGCGGCACTTTGGAGCGTGCTCCTGGCGGTGAATCTTGGCAAATCGTTTGGAGCGATGAACCTGCTGTCAAGCCGGGGCAACGTATTAGCAAAAAAAGAGTTCCTGCGCCCTTGAATGCGCTGGGATTTGCATTGGAAGAGTTGCGCGAGGCCCGTTTGGCCCCCGTGGTGGATTTCAAAGGGCGAAAGCCAAAGGTCGAAACCTGACCTCTAGGGCGGGTTTTGCACATTTTTATCGGGTCTGATGATCAGATTCAGTGGAACAGGAGAGTTAAGTCATGAATCGCGAAATGTTGATGTTGGTTGAAGCCATTTCTCGTGAAAAAAACGTCGAACGTGATGTTGTTTTTGGCGCCGTGGAAGCAGCCTTGGCGCAAGCCACCAAAAAACTTTATTCGGGTGAGGTTGACATCCGTGTGGCGGTGGATCGCGACAACGGCAATTACGAAACCTTCCGCCGCTGGCATGTGGTTCCCGATGAAGCCGGTCTGCAATTGCCCGAGCAAGAAATTCTGTTGTTCGAAGCCAAAGAGCAGATTGCCGATATCGAAGTCGACGAGTACATCGAAGAGCCTATTGAGTCATTGCCCATTGGCCGCATTGGTGCCATGGCCGCCAAACAGGTCATTCTGCAAAAAATTCGCGACGCTGAACGTGAAATGTTGCTCAACGATTTCATGTCACGCGGTGAAAAGATTTTTGTGGGTACCGTCAAGCGCATGGACAAAGGCGACCTGATTTGCGAGTCGGGCCGGATCGAAGGCCGTTTGCGACGCAGCGAAATGATTCCCAAGGAAAACCTGCGCAGTGGGGACCGTGTTCGCGCCATGATCATGGAAGTGGACTTGACCTTGCGCGGCGCACCCATCCTGTTGTCGCGGTCTGCTCCCGAATTCATGATCGAGCTCTTCCGCCAAGAGGTGCCCGAAATCGAACAAGGGCTGCTCGAAATCAAAACCTGTGCGCGTGATCCCGGCTCAAGGGCCAAGATTGCCGTTTTGTCCCACGACAAGCGCGTGGACCCCATCGGCACCTGCGTCGGTGTTCGTGGCACCCGAGTGAATGCGGTCACCAACGAATTGGCAGGTGAGCGTGTCGACATTGTGTTGTGGAGCGAAGATCCCGCCCAGTTCGTGATTGGTGCTCTGGCACCTGCCAACGTGCAGTCGATTGTGGTGGACGAAGAAAAGCACGCCATGGATGTCGTGGTGGACGAAGAAAATCTGGCCATCGCCATTGGCCGTGGCGGTCAAAACGTGCGCTTGGCTTCCGACCTGACAGGTTGGAAAATCAACATCATGGATGCTGCCGAGTCTGCCCAAAAGCAAGCCGAAGAAACCACCGGAATCCGACAGCTTTTCATGGAAAAGCTCGATGTGGACCAGGAAATTGCCGACATCCTGATTGGTGAGGGTTTTGCCAGCCTGGAAGAAGTGGCCTACGTGCCATTGCAGGAAATGCTCGAAATCGAAAGCTTCGACGAAGACACCATCAATGAGTTGAGAACCCGTGCCAAAGACGCTTTGTTGACGCTTGAAATTGCGCGTGAAGAGAGCGTTGAGGAGGTTTCTCAAGATCTGCGCGACTTGCCAGGCTTGACGCCTGAGTTGATTTCTAAGCTGGTTGAAGCGGGTATTCATACCCGCGACGATCTGGCTGACTTGGCCACCGACGAACTGACTGACATTACCGCTCAATCAGCTGAAGAGGCGACCGCCCTGATCATGAAAGCCCGCGAACATTGGTTCGCAGGCCAAGCCTGAAGCTATGGAGGCTTGAACACAATATGTCCAGTACCACTGTTGCCGAGTTCGCAAACGAACTCAAAAAATCTGCCGATGTTCTGCTCGATCAATTGCGATCAGCGGGCGTTGCCAAAAGCGATGCCAGCGATACGCTGACCGACGCTGACAAACAAAAATTGCTCGGTTATTTGCAAGCCAGTCACGGCACAGTGGCTGGGGATCGCAAAAAAATCACCTTGGTTAAAAAATCTACCAGTGAGATCAAGCAAGCCGATGCGTCTGGCAAAGCCAGGACCATTCAGGTTGAGGTGCGTAAAAAACGCACCCTGATCAAACGCGACGACGAGCCTGTTCAAGCCGCCCAAGTCGAAGAAGCTCAAGAGCCTTTCATTGACCATGCCGATTTGGCCCGCCGAGAAGAAGAAGCTCGTCGACAGGCTGAACTGATCCGTCGTCAAGAAGAAGAGTTGGTTGAAAAGCGCCGTTTGCGTGAAGAGCAAGAAGCCAAGCAGCGCTCCGAACTGGAAGCTCAAGAGGCCAAAGCCCTTGCTGAAGCAAAAGCCCTGGCTGATTCATCTGAGATCGAAGAGCCATCCAGTACGGCGAAACCTCAACTCAGCAGGGGCGAGCGTGAGCAAGTAGCTCGTGCCGAGGCTGCCAGTATTAATGCGGCTTCTCAAGTCAAGCCAGCACCTGCAACACCCACCATTTCGGCCGAAAACGTTGCTGCTGCAAGAGCGGTACAGACGGCCGAACTTGCCGCTGCAAAAATCAAAGCCGACCAGCAATTGCGTGAAGCTCTGGCACTCAAGGCCGCTGCAGAATCGAAGGCCAAAGCCGACGAAGATACGGCTCGCGCCCTCGATCTGGATTCGCGTCGCCGCAAGGCCTTGGCTGAAGCCGAAGCCATTCGCTCGATGATGAACGCCCCCAAGAAGGTGCTGGTCGTCAAAAAAGAAGAACCTAAAGCCGTGGCCAAGGCCCCGGTAAAGGGCACTTTGCACAAACCCGCAGGAACACCTGCACCCGGTGCCAAAGCTGCTGCTGCGGCACAAACTTCTGCGCTTGCCGCACCCAGCGGAAACAAAGAAGTCAAATCTGCAAAGCTTTCATCGAGCTGGGCTGGGGATCCAGCCAAGAAAAAGGCCATTCCTACCCGTGGGGATACCAGTGGCGGCGTCGGTCGCAACAACTGGCGCGCAGGTCCGCGTGGTCGTCGTGGCAACGAGCGTGACCGTGAAGATGCACATGTTCAGTCTGCGCCTGCAGAGGTGCGTGTGCTCGAAGTGCACGTTCCGGAAACCATCACCGTGGCCGAGTTGGCCCACAAAATGGCGATCAAGGCGTCTGAGGTCATCAAACACTTGATGAAACTTGGCCAAATGGCGACCATGAACCAGCCGCTGGACCAAGACACCGCCATGATCGTGGTGGAAGAAATGGGTCACAAAGCCGTGATTGCCGCTCTGGACGATCCAGAAGCCTTCACCGACGACGAGGTGTTGGATCAAACCGCCGAGTCCTTGCCCCGTGCACCCGTGGTCACTGTCATGGGTCACGTTGACCATGGTAAGACCTCTTTGCTCGACTACATCCGACGCGCCAAAGTGGCTTCAGGTGAAGCCGGTGGCATCACCCAGCACATTGGCGCTTACCACGTCGAAACCGAACGCGGCATGATTTCCTTCTTGGACACTCCGGGTCACGAGGCCTTCACGGCCATGCGTGCCCGCGGTGCACAGGCTACCGACATTGTCATTTTGGTGGTGGCGGGTGACGACGGCGTGATGCCGCAGACCAAAGAAGCCATCAAGCACGCCAAAGCCGCTGGGGTTCCAATCGTGGTGGCCATCAACAAAATGGACAAACCCGACTCCAACATAGACCGTGTCCGGAGTGAGTTGATCGCCGAAGAAGTGGTCCCTGAAGAGTTTGGCGGCGATTCGCCTTTTGTTTCCGTCTCAGCTAAAACTGGCATGGGCATTGACCAATTGCTGGAGCAGGTGCTATTGCAGGCTGAAGTGCTGGAACTCAGAGCGCCGGTGAAAGCCGCGGCCAAGGGCTTGGTCATTGAAGCCCGTTTGGACAAAGGACGTGGTCCCGTGGCCACCATCTTGGTCCAATCGGGTACTTTGAACACTGGCGATGTGGTGTTGGCGGGTCAAACCTTTGGCCGTGTTCGAGCCATGTTGGACGAGAACGGTCAAACCATCAAATCGGCGGGTCCGTCTATACCGGTTGAAATCCAGGGTCTGACTGAAGTGCCGCAAGCCGGTGACGAGTTCATGGTGATGGGCGACGAGCGCCGTGCGCGTGAAATTGCCACTTACCGTGCTGGTAAGTTCCGCAACACCAAGTTGGCCAAGCAACAAGCCGCCAAACTCGAAAACATGTTCACCGACATGTCTGCAGGCGAAATCAAAATGCTGCCCATCATCGTCAAGGCCGATGTGCAGGGTTCGCAGGAGGCTTTGGGAGCTTCCTTGCTCAAGCTCTCAACAGAAGAAGTCAAAGTCCAGTTGGTTTACTCCGGTGTGGGCGGTATCAGCGAGTCGGACATTAACCTAGCGATTGCTTCCAAAGCCATCGTGATCGGCTTCAACGTGCGTGCCGATGCTGGAGCGCGCAAACTGGCCGAAGGCAACGGCGTGGATATTCATTACTACAACATCATTTATGACGCTGTGGATGAACTCAAAGCTGCCATGTCGGGCATGTTGGCCCCAGAGCAACGCGAAGAAATCATGGGTATGGCCGAAATCCGGACCGTGTTCGTGGCTTCCAAGATCGGTACCGTGGCCGGTTGTATGGTCACATCGGGTCAGGTGACACGCTCTGCCAAGTTCCGTTTGTTGCGCGACAACGTGGTTATTTATTCTGGCGAACTCGACTCGCTCAAGCGTCTCAAAGACGATGTACGTGAAGTCAAAGAAGGCTTCGAGTGCGGTATCAAACTCAAGAACTACAACGACATCAAAGAAGGCGATCAACTCGAATTCTTCGATGTCAAGGAAATCGCGAGAAGTTTGTAAATGGCGCGCAAGAAGGTATCGTCCGTTCCCAATCGCGGTTTCCGCGTGGCCGACCAGATCCAACGGGATCTGGCCGAATTGATTGCGCGCGAGTTAAAAGACCCGCGTGTTGGCATGGTCACGATCAACTCGATTGAGGTCACGCCCGATTACGCCCACGCCAAGGTCTATTTCAGTGTTTTGACGGGCAACCCCGAAGAAGCGACTGAGGGCTTGAATGCGGCTGCGGGCTTCCTTCGAAATGGCATCTTCAAACGCTTGCACATTCACACCGTGCCGACCTTGCATTTTTTGTTTGACCGCACCACTGAACGTGCTTCCGACATGAATGCCTTGATCGCCAAGGCGGTTTCGTCTCGCGCCCAGGAGGACTGAGCATGAACGCGCCACGCACCAGGGTGCAGCGGCGCCCTGTGCACGGGGTGCTTCTGCTCGATAAACCGCTGGGTCTCTCCAGCAACCAGGCTCTGCAAAAAGCCAAGTGGTTGCTCAGAGCCGAGAAAGCGGGTCATACAGGCACTTTGGACCCTCTGGCCTCCGGCGTATTGCCTTTGTGCTTTGGTGCCGCCACCAAATTCAGCCAGCAGCATCTGGACGCTGACAAAACCTATGAGACGACTGTTCGTTTAGGGCTTAAAACCAGTACAGCCGATGCAGAAGGTGAAATCATCGAAACGCGTGAAGTGCGCTGCACGCCAGGACAAGTGGTCGAAGTGTTGGACCGGTTCATGGGGCCGATCAGTCAAGTCCCTCCCATGCACAGCGCTTTGAAAAAAGACGGCAAGGCCTTGTACGAATACGCCCGTGAGGGTGAAACCGTTGAACGTGAAGCGCGCAATGTGGTGATTTATGACCTGGATCTGTTGGACATGCAACTGCAGGGCGACGCACCTTTTTTGCGTTTGCGGGTGCGCTGCAGCAAGGGCACCTACATCCGAACCCTGGGTGAGGACATTGCCGAAGCTTTGGGCTGTGGTGGCCACCTGAGCGCGCTGCGCCGGGTAGGAACCGGCCCTTTCGTTGATTCTCAGTGCGTCACGCTGGAACAACTGGAAGCCATGAACGAGAACGGGCGTCATGACGCTTTGCTGCCCGTGGACGTTTTGTTGCCAGGCTACACCGAGATAGTTCTGGACGAAGACAGTACCGGACGTTTTTTGAACGGGGTGCGCAGACACGGCCCTTGGAATGATTGTGATCAAGTCGTGGTGTATGGAGAACATCCTCGTGCCTTGCTGGGAACAGCGGTGGTGCACGGCGGCGAATTGATTCCGGGTCGATTGTTGAGCCCGATCGAAATTCAACAGATTTTGGAAAAATCACCTGCACCCGAGCCGTTGCTGGCCGAGCAGGTTTAAAGGAAGAGAAAGCATGACCAAGCAAATTCGCAACATCGCCATCATTGCCCACGTTGACCACGGCAAAACCACCATGGTGGACCAGCTGCTGCGCCAATCGGGCACCTTCGCTGACCACGAAAAAATCGTGGACACCGTGATGGACAACAACGCCATCGAACGTGAACGCGGCATCACAATTTTGGCCAAAAACTGCGCTGTCAGCTGGGAAGGCACCCACATTAACATCGTGGACACCCCGGGTCACGCAGACTTTGGTGGCGAGGTCGAGCGCGCTTTGTCCATGGTGGACGGTGTGGTGCTGTTAATTGATGCACAAGAAGGCCCCATGCCGCAAACCCGCTTTGTGACCAAAAAGGCTTTGGCCTTGGGTTTGAAGCCAATTGTTGTGGTTAACAAAGTGGACAAGCCCGGTGCCAACCCTGACAAAGTGGTCAATGCCGCATTTGACCTGTTTGACAAACTTGGGGCTACCGATGAGCAGCTCGACTTCCCGGTGGTGTATGCCTCTGGTATCAACGGTTGGACTTCGATGGACGAGGGTGCACCCGGCGAACAGTGGGGCCCTGACATGTCGGCACTGTTTAATACCGTGTTGAAACATGTTCCCCCGCAAAAGGGTGACCCTGCTGCGCCTTTGCAATTGCAAATTTCTGCGCTCGACTTTTCGACCTTTGTCGGCCGCATCGGTGTAGGCCGCATAGGCCAGGGAACCATCAAGCCACAAATGGACGTGGTGGTGATGGAAGGCCCGGACGGTAAGACCATCAAAGGTCGTGTCAATCAAGTGCTGAAGTTCCAGGGCCTGGACCGCGTGCAAGTGACCGAAGCCGGTCCTGGCGACATCGTGTTGATCAACGGCATTGCCGATCTGAACATCGGTGTCACAGTGACCGACCCCACCAGTCCCGCCCCCTTGCCTATGTTGAAGGTGGATGAGCCCACCCTGACCATGAACTTCTGCGTGAACACCAGCCCTCTGGCTGGACGTGAAGGCAAGTATGTAACCAGCCGTCAGATCTGGGACCGTCTGCAAAAAGAGTTGCAACACAACGTGGCATTGCGCGTCAAAGAAACCGACGAAGAAGGTATCTTTGAAGTCATGGGTCGTGGTGAATTGCACTTGACCATCTTGTTAGAAAACATGCGCCGTGAAGGCTACGAGATGGCGGTATCTAAGCCTCGCGTGGTGTTTCGCGAGGTTGATGGCGAGCGCCATGAGCCGATTGAGTTGGTCACTGCCGACATCGAAGAAACCCACCAAGGCGGCGTCATGCAAGCTTTGGGCGAACGCAAAGGCGAATTGGTGAACATGGAACCCGATGGCCGTGGTCGTGTTCGTTTGGAATACCGTATTCCGGCCCGTGGCCTGATCGGTTTTACCAATGAGTTCATGAACTTGACCCGTGGTTCCGGTCTGATCTCCAACATTTTTGACAGCTACGAGCCGCACAAGGGTGACATTGGTGGTCGCAAAAACGGTGTGTTGATCTCTATGGATGACGGTGAAATTTTCACCTACGCCCTGGGCAAACTGGACGACCGTGGCCGCATGTTCGTCAAGGCGAACGATCCAGTGTACGAAGGCATGATTGTGGGTATTCACAGCCGTGACAACGATCTGGTGGTCAACGCCACCCGAACTAAGCAACTGACCAACTTCCGCGTGTCCGGCAAAGAAGACGCGATCAAGATCACCCCTCCGATTGAGTTGACGTTGGAATACGGCGTTGAATTCATCGAAGACGATGAGTTGGTAGAAATCACTCCCAAGAGCGTTCGTTTGCGCAAGCGCTTCCTGAAAGAAGGCGATCGCAAGCGCAACAAGTAATCGGAAACGTTGATGCGTCTGACTCACGGCATGGCGGTGTTGACCATGGTCGGTGTCACCATCCTGTGGTCAACCGCAGGCGTGGTGACGCGGTATCTGACTCATGCGCAGGGTTTTGAGGTCAATTTCTGGCGCAGTTTCTTCACCTTGCTGTCCCTGCTGGTCATCTTGCCTTTGTGGCAGGGCAGGGGTGTTTGGTCTCGTTTGCCTTGGCGAAACCCTTATTTTTGGTATTCTGGTATCTGTTGGTCCATCATGTTCACGGCCTTCATGGTGGCGCTCACCCTGACTGCCGTGGCCAATGTCTTGATCACTTTGGCGGTGGGTCCCCTGTTCACCGCCTTGATCACCCGAATCTTTTTAGGCCATCAACTGCCATTGCGCACTTGGGTTGCCATCGTTTTGGCGGGCCTCGGTATTGGCTGGATGTTTGGCTCCCAACTCAGCTTGGGCGATCCCGGGTTTTTAATTGGTTCTCTGGTGGCTTTGTGCGTGCCTATGGCCGGGGCGGTGCAATGGACGCTGACGCAAAAAAGTGAAAGCGAGGGGAAAAACCTCGATTTGGTGCCTTCCGTTTTGCTGGGGGCCGTCATTTCTACCTTGGGTACATGGCCCCTTTCCATGCCATTTCAGGCCTCAGCTCAAGACATTGGCTTGTTGGCTTTGTTGGGGCTCTTCCAATTGGCCATTCCTTGCGTTATCGCAGTGGTGTGTGCCCGCGTTCTCAAAGCACCCGAGGTCTCATTGCTGGCCTTGTTGGAAGTGGTGTTTGGCATTGCACTGGCTTGGTGGGGTGCCAACGAAGAACCCCAATTGAGCGTATTGTTAGGCGGTTCCCTGGTCTTAGGGGCATTGCTCATGAACCACTGGTTAGGCTGGAGACAAAATAATGTCTGATGTCATCGCACAAATCGAAGGTCGTATTGGCTGTATCACGCTGAACCGACCCAAAGCACTCAATGCTTTGTCACTGGACATGGTGCGGCAGATCACAACTGCTTTGCTGGGGTGGCTGCAAGACCCTCAAGTGCTGGCTGTAGCGGTGCGGGGCATGGGCAAAGAAGGTCCCTTTGGCTCATTTTGTGCAGGGGGCGACATCCGGTTTTTTCACCAAGCGGCCACCGCAGGAAATCCCCGACTTGAAGACTTTTTTACCGAAGAGTACCGGCTCAACCATCTGATCCACACCTACCCCAAGCCCTATGTGGCCTTGATGGATGGCATCGTGATGGGCGGCGGTATGGGCATCAGCCAAGGCGCCAGTGTGCGGGTGGTCACCGAGCGCAGCAAAATGGCCATGCCCGAAACCAATATCGGCTTGTTTCCAGATGTTGGCGGGGGTTACTTTTTGAGCCGATGCCCCGGACATTTGGGCGAGTACTTAGGCCTGACGGGCCACATGTTGCAGGGCGAAGAAGCCGTACATGCCGGCCTTGCCGATGGCTACATCACCTCGGGCAAGCTACCCCATTTGTGGCAAACCTTGATAGAAACCCCGTTTGAGAATGGCCAAGCCGTTGAGCGTTGGGTCACCACCCAGTTTGATCGAATGCTGAAAACCAAACTGGAAAACCGCAGCCAAATGGATGCAAGCTTTGCCATGGGCAGCGTGCAAGACATTCTGAGCCAACTCGAAACATCCCCCGATGAATGGTCGCAAACCACCGCCAAAACCCTCCGTTCCCGCTCGCCCTTGATGTTGCATGTGGTGCTCGAGCAGATTCGCCGCGCCCGCAAGCTCGGCTTGGCTGACGATTTGCGCATGGAACGGGACTTGGTGCGCCATTGTTTTGCGCTGCGCCCTGTGGACCAAAGCGAGACGGTGGAGGGCATCCGGGCGCTGGCCATCGACAAAGACCACCAACCCCAATGGCAACCCGAACGGGTGGAAGACGTGGATGCTGCTGAAGTGGCCGCGTTTTTTGTCAGCCCTTGGCCTGCCCATGCGCACCCGTTGCGCGATTTAGCTTAAAAAGCCAACTGCGGCTGCTTTCAGCGGTCGCGGTGACGGCTTTTCAGGGCGCGTTCCACCTCGCGCTTGCCTTCACGGTCCTTGATGGTGTCCCGCTTATCGTGCTCGGCCTTGCCTTTGGCCAAAGCAATGTCGCATTTCACCTTGCCTGACTTCCAATGCAAATTGATGGGCACCAAGGTGTAGCCCTTTTGCTCAATCTTGCCAATCAAGCGCTTGATCTCTTCCTTGTTCAGCAACAACTTTCGGGTGCGAGCGGCTTCAGGGTTGATGTGGGTGGAGGCGGTTTTGAGGGGGTTGATCAGGCAGCCAATGATGAACAACTCGCCGTTTCGGATGACCACATAACCATCGGTCAGCTGCACTTTTCCCTCGCGAATCGCCTTGACTTCCCAGCCCTCCAGCACCATGCCCGCCTCGTAGCGCTCTTCAAAAAAGTAATCGAAAGAAGCCTTTTTGTTTTCGGCAATCTTGGCAAATACGGGGGCGGTAGAAGACTTTTTGGAGGTGGCCATGGTGAGCAAATAAGGACGGACTGGCCGTTCGCAAGAGTTTGCAGCTTGGCTGCAAGCAAATTGGCGGTATGAAAAACTACAATCGCTGCATTGTATGAAGAATATCCACAAGTCCGTCCTCATCTGGTACAGCCCGGAGGAAATGTTCCAACTCGTCACCGACGTGGCCCACTACCCGGAATTTTTGCCGTGGTGTGACCATGCCAGCGTGCTCGAGACCGATGCCCAAGGTATGTTGGCCGAGGTCGGCATCAGCATGGGGGGCATCAAGCAGACCTTCACCACCCGCAACACCCATGAAGCGGGTCGCTCGGTGGGCATGAGCCTGGTGAAGGGGCCATTTTCGAATCTGAACGGGGTGTGGCGTTTTACCCCCGTGGGCGATGGCACCCAACGCGCCTGCAAGGTCGAACTGGACTTGCAATACGGCTTTTCCAGCAAAACTCTGGCCGCGTTGGTCGGCCCAGTGTTCGACAAAATCGCCTCTAGTTTGGTCGACGCCTTTGTCAAACGCGCTGAAACTGTTTATGGCTGAAAACTCGAGCCAGCAAGACATTGAGCGTAAAGTCCAGGTCAGCCTGTGCTGGAGCCTGAAGGCCCGCCATGTTCACGAGCTCAGTTTGCAGGTGCCCGAGGGCAGCACCCTTGCGGATGTGCTGTCTTTGGCGGCAGAGCCTGAAACGCTCAACTTGCTTAAATTACAAACGCCCGGCATCTGGGGACGCAAAGTGCCCTGGACACATGTGGTGCAAGAAGGGGACCGCATTGAGTTTTATCGTCCCCTTCAGGTAGACCCCAAGGTGGCGCGCCGCCAACGCTTCAAGCGACAAGGCAAAGGCCGAACCGGCCTGTTTGCGAACCGCAAAAGCGGCTCAGCCGCCGGGTACTGAAACCTCTCATGCAAGCCCTCTTGAATGCCATTGCCTGCATGCAAAACACGCCCGATGCTCACCGAGTGTTTCACGGTCGCGGCGGTATGTTTGTGGATTGCGAACACTGGGCACTGGACTGGTTTGCACCCGTCTGGGTCTTGACCAGCTTCAAACCCGTCAGCGAAGACGAATTGGCCAAATGCCAAGCAGCCCTGCAAGCGCGTTGGGACGCCTTGGCTCCCGGTGAACCGCTCAATTGGGTCTTTCAGTGCCGCAGCGCCGGAGGCACAGAAACCCGGCTCATGGCGGGCAGCGTCCCGGAGGAACATGTGGTGACCGAGCAGGGCGCACGCTATCGCGTGCATGTCTTGCGGGGCCAAAACCATGGCCTGTTTTTGGACATGGCCAAGGGCCGTGAATGGCTTAAAAACCATGCTAAACACGAAAATGTGCTCAATTTATTTGCCTACACCTGTGCTTTTTCGGTGGTGGCATTGCAAGGTGGCGCGGCGCAAGTGGTGAATCTGGACATGAGCCAAGCGGCCTTGGCCGTGGGCCAGCAAAACCATCGCCTGAACGATCTGCCCCTGAAAGCCCGGTTTTTGGGGCACGACTTGTTCAAAACTTGGGGCAAAGTCAGCAAGATGGGGCCTTATGGGGTGATCGTGGTCGACCCACCCAGCTATCAAAAAGGCAGTTTTATTGCCACCAAGGATTACAGCAAAATCATTCGGCGCTTGCCCGACTTGCTGGAACCCCAAGGTCATGTGTTGCTTTGCCTGAATGCGCCTGAACTGGACACGCAGTTTCTGCACCATCAGGTGGCAGAGGCCGCCCCGTCATTGCGCTTCATAAAACGGCTGCCCAACCCCGACGCGTTTGTGGATATCGACCCTGAAAAATCCCTCAAAGTGCTGCACTTCCAAAACTTTTAAATCCGCCTGACCACGGGCTTTAACCCCTTGTTTTGGCTGAAGAATCAGGGAAATCCCTTGTCTGGCGCGGGTACAATCCTTTTTTTTGAGTCCCAGCATATGCGCCTACTCGGTAAAGCCCTTACCTTTGACGACGTCCTACTCGTCCCCGCCTACTCCCAAGTTCTTCCCAAGGACACGTCGCTTGCGACGCAATTTACCCGCAATATTCGCCTGAACCTTCCCCTGGTTTCTGCCGCCATGGACACCGTGACGGAAGCCCGTTTGGCCATCGCTATCGCGCAAGAGGGAGGCATTGGTATCGTGCACAAAAACCTCACGGCGCAAGAGCAAGCAGCCCAAGTGGCCAAGGTCAAACGCTACGAATCTGGCGTGCTGCGCGACCCCGTGGTCATCCCCCCCGACACCACTGTGCGTCAGGTCATGGCCTTGTCGGACGAGTTGGGCGTTTCGGGCTTTCCGGTCTGCATGGGTGGCGTCGTGGTCGGCATTGTCACCGGGCGCGACCTGCGCTTTGAAACCCGCTACGACCAAAAAGTCAGTGAGATCATGACCCCGCGTGAGCGCCTGATCACCGTACCCGAGGGCACCACGCCCGAGCAAGCCAAACACCTGCTGAACAAACACAAACTTGAGCGCTTGTTGGTCATCAACGATGCCTTTGAACTCAAGGGCCTGATCACCGTCAAGGACATCACTAAACAGCTCAACTTCCCCAATGCCGCCCGCGATGGTGCTGGTAAATTGCGCGTCGGCGCAGCAGTGGGCGTGGGAGAGGGCACCGAAGAACGGGTCGAAGCCCTGGCGCGTGCAGGCGTAGATGCCATCGTGGTGGATACCGCGCACGGTCACAGCAAAGGCGTGCTCGACCGGGTTCGTTGGGTCAAGCAAAACTACCCGCACATTGAAGTCATTGGCGGCAACATTGCCACTGGCGCTGCGGCATTGGCACTGGTGGAGGCAGGTGCAGACGCCGTCAAGGTTGGCATTGGCCCCGGCTCCATTTGCACCACCCGCATCGTGGCGGGCGTGGGCGTGCCGCAAATCATGGCCGTAGACAGCGTGGCCACTGCCCTCAAAGGCACCGGGGTTCCGCTCATTGCCGACGGCGGCATTCGCTACAGCGGGGACATTGCCAAAGCCATTGCTGCAGGCGCAGGCACCGTCATGATGGGCGGGATGTTTGCGGGCACCGAAGAAGCGCCCGGTGAAGTCATCCTGTACCAGGGCCGCAGCTACAAAAGCTACCGGGGCATGGGCAGCATCGGCGCCATGCAACAAGGCAGCGCCGACCGTTATTTTCAGGAATCCAGCACCGGCAATCCCAACGCCGACAAGTTGGTACCCGAAGGCATTGAGGGCCGCGTGCCCTACAAAGGCTCGGTTGTGGCCATCATTTACCAAATGGCAGGCGGTTTGCGTGCCAGCATGGGTTATTGCGGCTGCGCCACCATCGACGCCATGCACAACGAATCCCAGTTTGTCGAAATCACGGCCGCCGGCATTCGCGAAAGCCATGTCCACGACGTGCAAATCACCAAAGAAGCGCCCAACTACCGGGCGGATTAAAATCAGCTTTTGACCTTCAAGGCGTCTGCACACCAGACGCCTTTTCATTTCATAAAGATCGATGCCTGCCATGCAGCACTCCAAAATTCTGATCCTCGACTTCGGTTCACAAGTCACCCAGCTGATTGCTCGCCGGGTGCGTGAAGCGCATGTGTTTTGTGAGGTTCACCCTTGCGATGTGACCAGCGATTGGGTGCGCGAGTACGCCAAAGACGGCAACCTCAAAGGCATCATCTTGTCGGGCAGCCATGCCAGCGTTTACGAAGTGGATGATCGCGCCCCAGATGCGGTGTTCGAATTGGGTCTGCCGGTCTTGGGCATTTGCTACGGCATGCAAACCATGGCTCAGCAATTGGGCGGCAAGGTGGAAGCAGGGCACACGCGCGAGTTTGGCTATGCCGAGGTGCGTGCCCACGGCCACACCGAATTGCTCAAAGGCATCGAAGACTTTGCCACCCCTGAAGGCCACGGCATGCTCAAGGTCTGGATGAGTCACGGCGACAAAGTGACCCAGTTGCCTGAAGGCTTCAAGGTCATGGCCTCCACCCCGGCTTGCCCGATAGCCGGTATGGCCGATGAAGCCCGTCGCTTTTATGCCGTGCAGTTTCACCCCGAAGTGACTCATACCGTGCAAGGCCAGGCTTTGCTCAACCGCTTTGTGCTGGACATTTGTCAAGCCCGCCCCGACTGGATCATGGGCGACTACATCGAAGAAGCCGTGGCCAAAATCCGCGAGCAAGTGGGTGACCAAGAAGTCATCCTTGGCCTCTCCGGGGGGGTGGACTCCTCGGTTGCGGCCGCCCTGATTCACCGTGCCATTGGCGACCAACTCACTTGTGTGTTTGTCGACCACGGTTTGCTGCGCCTGAATGAGGGCGATATGGTCATGGAAATGTTTGTCGGCAAGCTGCATGCCCACGTCATTCGGGTGGATGCCAGCGACTTGTTCTTGGGTAAACTGGCCGGGGTGAGCGAACCCGAGGCCAAGCGCAAGATCATTGGCGGTCTGTTTGTCGATGTGTTCAAAGAGCAGGCTGCGAAATTGAAAGCAGGCGACGGCGGTCATAAGGGAGCGACGTTCCTGGCTCAAGGCACCATTTACCCCGACGTGATCGAGTCCGGCGGAGCCAAAAGCAAGAAGGCCGTCACCATTAAAAGCCACCACAACGTGGGCGGATTGCCCGAACAACTGGGACTGAACCTGTTGGAACCCCTGCGCGAATTGTTCAAAGATGAAGTGCGCGAACTGGGCGTGGCACTGGGTTTACCCCGCGAGATGGTCTACCGCCACCCCTTCCCAGGCCCCGGCTTGGGCGTGCGCATTTTGGGCGAAGTGAAAAAAGAATACGCCGACTTGCTGCGCCGTGCCGACGCCATCTTTATTGAAGAACTGCGTAACTTCACCGACGAAAACGGCAAAAGCTGGTACGACCTGACCAGCCAAGCGTTTACGGTGTTCTTACCTGTCAAGAGCGTGGGCGTGATGGGCGATGGCCGCACCTACGATTACGTGGTGGCTTTGCGTGCCGTGCAAACCAGCGACTTCATGACCGCCGACTGGGCCGAACTGCCCTATGCGCTGCTCAAAAAAGTCTCCAGCCGCATCATCAATGAAGTGCGCGGGATTAACCGGGTGACGTATGACGTCAGCAGTAAGCCTCCTGCGACGATTGAGTGGGAATAAAAACGATCGGTTTTTGCTGCTAAAAACCGAGCGTCAAACTGAAGTGGACCCCGACTTTGGGACAAGTGTTTAAGTGGGGCACTGTCCAAAGAAGCGGTTTACCAATAACTGAATCCAAAAATGCGCCGAGTTCATCCGCCGGAGTTCAAAACCAAGGTGGGGCTGCAGGGGCTCGGCGGGCTGAAGACTATCAACCCAATCGCCCAGTGGTTGTGATTGTTGAGGTAGAAAAGGTGCTCAATCGCCTAATTGATGAAGAATACTGGCGCCACATCTTCAGCGGCAGCCGAAAAGGGGTGGTGCTCTTGAGGCGTTGGGGGCATCGGGTCAACCGTAAACGGGTGCAGCGTTTGTTTACAACGTGCTATTGAAAGTGGGTGGCGCGGAGCATGGGGTGTTCAGCCCAAGACCCCGCCTGAGTTCATCGACATGGATCATGCAATGAAGAATGTAAGCTGGCAGGCCAGGCTGGCCGCCTACGTAGTACGCCGTCGCGTCAAACCGAAACTGGCCAATATGCGCGACATCGCCTCGGTGCGTGCTGTCTTTAACCAGGTTTTGCCCGCACCCAAAGGGGTTATTTACAGCGCCGACACGGTGGGGGGTGTGTCCGGCGAGTGGGTGCAGGCAAAACTGCCATTGCCTGGCAGCGACACCACTTTGCTTTATCTGCACGGAGGCGGCTTTGTGGCTTGCTCTGCACGCACACACAGGCCCATCACGGCGGCCTTGGCCTTGCAGGGTTTGCGCGTGTTCGTGCCCAATTACCGGCTGGCTCCCGAGCACCCGTTTCCTGCGGCAGCACAAGACGCCTTGGCGGTCTACCGTGCCTTGCGCGCGCAAGCGCCCCAGGGTCGGATCACCGTGGCTGGCGACAGCGCGGGTGGCAATTTGGCGCTGGGCCTGATGTTGGCACTGCGCGACGCTGGCGAGCCTTTGCCCCACGCGGCCGCCTTGTTTTCTGCGGCCTTAGACCTGACAGGGGCCAGCCCATCGGTGACGATGAACGCCCAAAGCGACGCGATGTTTGACCCGGAACAATTGCCACATTTGACCGAAGCTTATTTGGCCGGGGCCGACCCGACTCAGGCGCTGGCTTCTCCCTTGTTCGGCGAGATGGCGGGTTTGCCGCCCCTGTTTGTGCAAGTGGGTGAATCCGAGGTTCTGCGCGACGACTCGACTCGGCTGGCACAAAAGGCCAGAGAAGCGGGCGTGCGGGTCGACTTTCAGCTGTTTGCGGGGGTGGCCCATGTCTGGCCGTTGGTGCACCAGTTGCCCGAATCGCGTCGGTCTGTGCGTGCCGCGGCCCGGTTTTTATTGACTGCCCAGCCGCATAACCAGCCTGAAGAATTGGACGTGCTGATTGTGGGTGCCGGGCTGTCGGGCATTGGGGCTGCGGTGCACTTGCAGCGCGATTGCCCGAACAAGTCGTTTGCTTTGCTCGAAGCGCGCTCGGCGGTTGGCGGCACTTGGGACCTTTTTCGTTATCCGGGCATACGCTCAGACTCGGACATGTATACCTTGGGCTATGAGTTCAAGCCCTGGCGTGCGGCCAAGGCGATTGCCGATGGCGCTTCGATCCGAGAGTACATCCGCGAAACCGCGCTGGAGCACGGCATGGGTGCGCACATCCGCACGCAGCACCGCCTGTGCAGTGCCGATTGGTCTGCCGCCGAAGGCCGCTGGACAGTGGAAATCGAGCGGGGGCCACAACGTGAGCGCGTGCAGATGAAGCCCCGGTTTTTGCTGTTTTGCAGTGGCTATTACAACTACGCCCAGGGCCACCGCCCGCATTTTCCGGGCGAAGAAAGCTTTCAAGGCCGTGTGGTCCACCCCCAATTTTGGCCCGAGGATTTGGCCTACGCAGGCAAGCGGGTGGTGGTGATTGGCAGTGGTGCCACGGCCGTCACCTTGGTACCGGAAATGGCCCGCACGGCCGCCCATGTGACCATGCTGCAGCGCTCACCATCGTATGTGGTGGCACGGCCTTCTGTGGATGCGGTGGCCGAGGGCTTCAAGCGCTGGTTGCCCCAAGGTCTGGCGTACCGACTGATCCGCAGCAAGAACGTGGTGTTAAGCATTTATCTGTTCCACCTGCTCAGGAAATACCCGCACCAGGCCAAAGCGCGTCTGGTCAACATGGTCAAGCAAGACCTGGGGCCAAACTTTGATGTCGGCAAACATTTCACGCCCAGTTACAAGCCTTGGGACCAGCGCCTGTGTTTGGTGCCCGATGGTGACTTTTTCAAAAGCTTGCGCGAAGGCCGCTCGTCGGTGGTGACCGACCACATCGCGTCGTTCACGCCGCAGGGCATTGCCTTGCGCTCAGGCGAGGTTTTGCCTGCCGATGTGATCGTCACCGCCACAGGCTTGCAACTGAACTTGCTGGGCGGTGTGAAGCTGAGCCTTGGCGGTCTGCCTGTGAATTGCGCGGATTTGATGGTTTACAAGGGCATGATGTTCAGTGGCTTGCCCAATCTGGCCAATACCTTTGGCTACACCAATGCCAGCTGGACTTTGAAGGCGGATTTGACGGCGCGTTATTTTGGCCGATTGCTGCGCCATATGGACCGACACCACCAAAGCGTGTTCACACCCCTGCGCCAGGGCCATGTTCAGCCCGAACCGTTCTTGGATTTCACCTCGGGTTATGTGCAAAGAGCGGCCGCCATGTTGCCCAAGCAAGGTGACCGCAAGCCTTGGCGGCTGTACCAAAACTACCTGCTGGACTTGTTATCTTTGCGCTTTGGTCCAGTGGCAGACGGGGTGATGGCTTTCAAGCGAGACAAAAAAGCCTGAGCGACCCGCGCTCAAGCCGAGGGCGGTCGGTGGGATTGATTGCCCAGCACGGTTTGGGCACGCTTTGAGCGCAGCAGCGGGAAGATGAACTGCACCAACCACGACTCAGGGCCGTGCGCCCGGTCATCACTCAGGCCATAAGCAGGCGGGTAGCGCTGGGTGATGTGGGCCGTGCCAAACAGCACATCCCACAGAAACAGCAGGTTGCCAAAGTTGCCTGTGTAATGGCCAATGCCGTCGTCCTGAACCAAGGCGTGGTGGGCAAAGTGCGTGGCGGGTGTGGAGATGGTGCGTTGCACCAGCCACGCCAAGGGCCGCAAGGCCGCATGCCGGTAAAGCCATTCGTCCCATCGCACCGCAGAGTGGGCCGAGATGATTACGCTGACTTTCACGATGGAATACGCCACGTAGACCCAGCCAAAACCCATGAATACCAGTGCGCCCGACAGCCACAGACCAGGCATGAGGGCGTAATAAAAAGCGTTGTTGCGGTAGACCACGCGCACGCTCATGTAGGCGGCCGAATGGTGGGCCCGGTGCAGCGGCCAGAGTACCGAGCTGTGACTGAGTCGGTGCCACAGGTATTGGGTCAAATCGTCGGCCACCAGCAGCACCGCCAACATGGCCCAAACTGACCAACCGGCCCAGGCATTGCGCTGCTCGGGCATGAAGGCCGCGCACAGGGCACCAGAAGCGGCCAGCACCGCGCCACTGATCAAGGGGAAAAGCAGGGTCACCACCACATCGAGGCGGTTGTCTTCACGGGTGGCTTCGGGGGCAAAAAAGCGGCCTTGGACCCACTCAGCCAAGCCAAAGGCCAGCAAGACACTGACCACGGCCAACATTTGCACGGTTTGTGTTTCCATGAATTCCTCGCTAGGGGGTCAATCGAGACGTTCAACATCGGGCATGCGCCATTGCGCATCTATGGCCTCTTTCTTGGGCCAGTAAAGCCGTGCATTGAGCGAAAAATCTTGGTCAGCTTTGACCGGCAGCCAGTTGGTCTTCGCAGGCCCGGTGGGTTCGCTGGCCTGAATCCAGACATCCAATGAACCATCGGGGTTATACACCAAAGGGTCTCGGTCACCCAAAGCAAAGCGCTTGATCGGGTTGTCAATCAGGTAATGGTCGGCACCGTAAGCCGTGAGTGACCAAAAAGCGTTGACCGGCGGCAAACTGCCAGACTTGAAGTGCAGTTTGTAGCGGTGTTTGCCGTTCAGGGCTTGGCCATTGGCATCGCCATGCGTGCTGGGGTAAATGGCATCGGCGGGCCAATTGGCACCCAAACCCACCATGGCCACAGCGGTGCGGATGTTGTAGTGCGTGCCATATTGGCCCAAAACGGCAGGCGGGGTTGACCAACCGCGACGGGGGTCGCTGAGTTTGTGTATTTCTTGGGCCAGTTTGAAGTCGGCGATCCAGCGCCCCAAACTCAGCGCCAGGCGGTCGAGCAGGCCCCATTGGGGTGGCTGGCCTGACACCAGACCGATGCGGGCGAGTTTCATCACCATGGGCCCATCTGCGGGAGCTGGGGGGTTGTCCACCATGAGCGTACTCAGGCGTTCAAAAAATGCCCGTGTGCCCATGGCTTTCATGCCGGCCAAGGGCGGCAGGTCTGGGTCGCTTGTCGCGGGTGTGGGCTTTGCGGGTTGGGCCATGGCGGTGGCGCTGGTATCTAGGCGGCGCAGTTTCAAGCCATCTTGCAAGAGGTGAACCGTGGCGTAGTCCGAGGCAGCATTGGTCTGGGTGCGGCCAATCAACCACACCATCCGGGTGGGCGCACGCAGCAATTGCATGCCTTCAGGGGTGGGGCCTTGCCAGCCGGGGCCGACCAGCAAAAAGGTTCCGCCGCCTGTTCCGGTGGTGCGCGTGCCCGGCGAGGCAAATACATTTGTCCAAGCGTCCATGAAGGGCATCAGTTCATAGCGCAAGTTGTTGGGGGGCATCTCAAACACCCAAGGGCCTTGGGCCATGTCGATGAAGGCGGTGGTGTACAGCGTGTCCACATTGGGGCGCACCACGTTTTTGAATTGGGCATCGGGGAATTGGCGTATGCGCTGCAGTTGGTTTTCGGGGCCAACGGTTCGGACGGCGCGCGCCCGGGTGAGGTCCATGATGACCAAGGGGTAGCCATAGACATAGGCCTCGGCACCTAAAACAATGTGCTCAGATTTGGCATACAGAACGCCACCCAAAGCTGCCAGCAGGGCCAGCAAGGACAACAAGGCCATTCGCCAGCGCAGCACACCAAAGCGTGCGGTCATCAGGGCCGCTGCAATAGGGCGCTGCTTCATGGCGGTCCCTTCAAAATGGTGCGAAAGCCCAAGTGGCTGGTTGCCAGATCGGTGTCTTGTGGCTGGCGTGCGCCGGCCCGGTAACGCATGCAGTAATTGGGGGCGCACAAAAATGAGCCGCCCTTGATAACTTGCTGCGGAACCTGGCCTGGGCGCTGGCTTTGGGGCAGGGCGTCTGGGGCATGGCCCGCTTTTGTTGCCCTGGGGTGAGGCGTCCAGGCATCGGCGGTCAATTCCCACACATTGCCGATCATGTCAAACAAGCCCAGAGCGTTGGCCGGGTAACAGCCTACTGGGGCCACTCCCAAAAAACCGTCTTCGGCCAGATTGATCACCGGAAACAAGCCTTGCCAAGTGTTGGCCTGGCGGGGTTGCTCAAGCTGGGGTGGGGGAGCCGGGCGGGCCGCGCGCGCTGCCCATTCCCATTGGGCTTCAGAGGGCAGATCGCGGCCTCTCCAGCGGGCATAGGCCCGGGCGTCTGCCACCGTCACGGCCACCACCGGAAAAGCGCCTTTGTCCAAAATGTGGGTCGCAGGGCCACCCGGGTGACGCCAATTGGCTCCCGGCGTGTAGCGCCACCATTGCGTCACGTCGCCATGGCCGCGCACATCGTTGGGCATGACGAAAACCACCGCCCCGGGCTGCTGCATCAGAGCGGGCAAGCTGGGGTTTTGTAACGCGGCCAAGGGCTTTTCGGCTTCGGTGATGTAGCCCGTGGCTTGTACAAAGGCGGCGAAGTCATCGTTGGTGACTTCGGTGCGGTCCATCCAAAAACCGCTGACTTGGACGCTTTGCGGCGGACCTTCTTCAGGGTAGACGCTGTCGCCCAGCTCAAACCGGCCGCCGGGCACCCACACCATGCCAGACTGAGGGGCCCCGGTTGGCGGCGCAGGCATGGGGCAGACCAAGGGTTCATGGCTGGCGAGTTGTGCCTGCCGACCTCCCCAGAACCAAATACCCCATCCAGCGGCCAAAGCCAACAACATGGCCCCCGCCCAAACCAAGGCGCGCCGGTGTAGCGGTTTGGCCCGTGAGGTGGGCGCGCCCTTGGGTGAAGGAATTCGGTAGGGCATGCCAAGGGTGAATTCAAGCGGTTTTTTGCCGTTTTCAAGTAGAGGGCGCGGGCTTCACGGCTGCGCGCCTGTCAGGCGGTGAAATCAAGTGACAAAAGGTGAGGGTGGTCGGCTCAAAAAATGTATTTGCATTGAGAGTGCCATAATTTAATGGGCCTCGCAAGAGGGATATTGCCGATTGCTGTTTTTCACCCTGAAGTCGGAAAATTCAAGCAGATTGCCACGCATTTAAAAAAGGCCCTTCTATGCAACGTTCTGGGAAATTTTTGGGGGGAATCGTCCTTTTTGTCGTGTTGTTGGCCGCTGTCGCTTGGTGGCAACGCGGTCCGATTGCGATGGCCATCATGCAGCGGCAAGTGAGCAGTTTGACCGCCGTGGCCGACCAATTGGCGGCTTTGCCCGATGGCTTGCATGTGGGTTTGTGCGGTGCGGGTTCTCCTTTTCCCGATGCCCAACGAAGTGGCCCTTGCACCGTGGTGGTGGCGGGCAAGCGCATGTTTGTGTTTGATGCGGGCTCGGGTGCCAGCCGCAACTTGGCCTTGATGCGCCTGAACGCCGGCCAGATCGAGGCCCTGTTTCTGACCCATTTCCATTCTGACCACATCGATGGCTTGGGCGAGTTGATGCTGCAGCGCTGGATTCAAGGTACGGCCCGGCAAGCCCTGCCGGTGCATGGCCCGCAAGGACTTGAAAAGGTTTTGCAGGGTTTCAAAGATGCCTACACCTTGGACCAAACTTACCGCACAGGCCACCATGGCGAGGCGATCGCGCCACCCGCAGGTTTTGGCGGTGTCGCGCAGACTTTCAGCTTGCCCAGCGACACGGGTCGCAAAGCCTTGTTGTCCGAGCCCGATTTGGAGATCGTGGCCTTTCGTGTTTCGCACGGCCCGGTGGAACCGGCTGTGGGTTACCGGATTCGCTACAAAGATCGCAGCCTGGTGATCAGCGGCGACACCTCCAAAAGCGCAGCGGTGCAACGCGAGGCCATGGGCGCCGACCTTTTGTTGCATGCAGCCTTGTCGCCTGCCATGTTGGGATTTGTGGAAAAAGGCTTCGCCGATGCGGGCCGTTCCTACATGGCCAAGATCATGAACGATGTGCTCAATTACCACACCACCCCCGAGGAAGCGGCCGAAATTGCCAAGGCTGCCAACGTGAAGGCGCTGGTGTTCAACCACATCGTGCCGCCTTTGCCCTTGCCGGGTTTAGAGCAAAATTTTGCCAAAGGGGCGCGGCATATCTACCAAGGACCGCTGCACGTTGGCAAAGACGGCGATTGGTTTACTCTGCTGTCGGGGAGTGCGGCGGTTGAAATGGGCAAAAGGCCTTGACATGCGCACCGGCTCATTTCAGAACATCGAAAGGACTTTTTCATGTTGAAACGCGCAGCTTGGGCCATGCTGGCTTTGTTGTTGGCCGCCTTGGCCTTTTATGCGGTGGGTGGTCGTGCGGGCGTGATGTTGCTGTATGTTCAATACGTCTTGCACCAAGATTACCCCCCCGCTCAAGAAGTCGCCTGGCAAGCCGGGCCTGCCCAGAGTACGGCTCAGCGGCGTCCCCCAAATGTGGTGCTGATTGTGGCCGACGACTTGGGCATCAACGACATCACGCATTACGGTGGCGGCATCGCGGGCGGCAAAGTGCCCACCCCCCACATCGACAGCATTGCCAATGAGGGCGTTGACTTTCGCAGCGGCTATTCGGGCAACGCCACCTGCGCGCCCTCTAGGGCGGCCATGATGACCGGGCGATATGCCACGCGTTTTGGTTTTGAGTTCACGCCCACGCCCAAGCAATTCATGAAAACCGTGACGGGTATGGCCCCGGCAGATCAGTTGCGCAAACCCATCTACCATCCCGAGCGTGAGTCCCAGCTCATTCCCTACGCAGACATGGGCCTGCCCACCAGCGAGATCACCCTTGCCAAATTGTTGCAAGCTGCTAATTACCACACCGTGCATTTGGGCAAATGGCATTTGGGAGACAGCCCGCAGTTTCGCTCCTACAACCACGGCTTCAACGAGTCTTTGTCGCACATGCATGGTGCCTCCATGTTTTTGCCAACCAAGCACCCGAATGTGGTCAATGCCATGCAGGACTTTGATCCGATTGACAAATTCCTCTGGGCCGCCGAGCCTTGGGCCGTGCGCTTCAAAGACGGCGAGCCTTTCCAGCCGCCAAAGTACATGACCGACTACCTCACCGACCAAGCGGTCAAAGTGGTCGAGGCCAACAAAAACAGGCCCTTTTTCTTGTACCTGGCCTACAACGCACCGCACACACCGCTGCAGGCCACGCGCGAGGACTATGACGCGCTGAGTTTCATTACCGACCACACCATGCGCGTTTATGCCGCCATGATCCGTTCGCTGGACCGCAACATTGGCCGCGTTTTGCAGTCGCTCAAAGACCAGGGCTTGGATGACAACACCTTGGTGATTTTCACCAGTGACAATGGCGGCGCGCATTACATTGGTTTAGAGGGCTTGAACTCTCCTTACCGGGGCTGGAAAGCCACCTTTTTTGAAGGCGGCATCCGCGTGCCTTACTTCATGCGCTGGCCCGCTCAAATCCCCCGAGGCAGCAAGCTTGCAGCGCCCGTCAGCCACTTCGATATTTTTGCCACGGCGGCAGCTGCGGCCGGTCAAAAGCCGCCTGCCGACCGCCCTATTGATGGGGTGAATTTGTTGCCCTTCATCCAGGGCCAAGCGCCAGGGCGGCCGCACGATGCATTGTTTTGGCGCACCGACCAATACGTCACAGTGCGGGCTGGCGACTGGAAGTTGCAAGTCTCGCAAATGCCCCCAAAAGAATGGCTGTTTAACCTGGCTCAAGACCCCACCGAAAAAGTCAACTTGGTGAACAAAGAGCCCGAGCGTTTGGCCGCCATGAAAGCCCAATTGACCGAATGGGGAAAAAGCCAGCAAAAACCGATGTGGCCCTCTTTGGGGGCTGGGCCGATTGCCATTGACCATTCGCTCAAGAAACCGACGAATGCCACCGACGAGTACATCTATTACTCCAACTGAGATGCAAACCAAGAAGGGCGCATGGCCCCTGTAGCGGGCCATGTCTTTAACCGTTTCGTCTGTTCAACCCGACCCACTCGCATGAGCCAAGTGCCCGAAGTTTCCAATCCTTTTGTGGTCATTGTTGGCGCAGGCTTTGCCGGCATTGGTGCGGCCATTGCGCTGAAAAATGCCGGTATAGATTTCGTCATTTTGGAAAAAGCACCCGAAATCGGTGGGGTTTGGCGTGACAACCATTACCCCGACTGCGGTTGTGATGTGCCCTCGGCGCTTTACTCGTATTCCTTCGCCCCCAATCCGAACTGGAGCCGGTTTTTCGCTAAGCAAGAGGAAATCAAGCAATACACCCACGAGACAGTGCGCCGTTTTGACTTATTGCCCCATTTGCGCTTAAACACCGAGCTGCTGCAAGCACGCTGGCAAAGCCAGGACAAGTGCTGGCGCCTGAGCACCTCACAAGGCGATATGCAGGCCCCCTTTGTGGTCATGGCTTGTGGGCCCATGCATGTGCCCATCATTCCCCGCATCAAGGGGCTTGACAGCTTTCAGGGCGTGCGCTTTCACTCTTCGCAATGGGACCATGGTTTGGACCTGCAAGGCCTGCGGGTGGCCGTGATTGGCTCTGGGGCTTCGGCGATTCAGTTCGTGCCTAAAATCCAGCCCTTGGTGCAACGCTTGACCCTGTTTCAGCGCACCCCGCCTTGGGTGTTGCCCAAGATGGATGGCCCCATTTCCGCGCGATGGCAAGGCGCGTTTAAACGCCTGCCCCTCTTGCAAAAAGCCTTGTGCCAAGTGCTTTATTTGCAGTTTGAGCTGCTCAACAGCAGCCTGAATCACCCCTTTGTGCTGCGCAGATTGGAGCGCTTGGGGCTGAAAAACATCCAGCGTGGCATTCAAGATCCGCAGTTGCAAGCCCGGGTCAGGCCCGATTTTTCCATCGGCTGCAAACGCATTTTGTTATCGAACACCTGGTACCGAGCCTTGGCCAAGCCCAATGTGGATGTGTTTGCCGGCATTGACCGTATTCAAGGCAAGACCTTGGTGGACAGCCAAGGCCTGTCCTGCGAAGTGGATGCGATTGTTTTTGCCACGGGTTTTGAAGTGGCCAACCCCCCCATAGCTGAGCGCATTGTGGGCAAAAGCGGCATCAGCTTGGCTGCGCAGTGGCAGGGCTCGCCCAAGGCCTACTTGGGCAGCATGGCGCACGACTGCCCCAATCTGTTTTTGACCTTTGGGCCCAATTTGTATTCGTTCACATCGGCCTTTGTGACCATCGAGGCCCAGCTGCGCTTCATCCTCTCGGCCATTCAAACCGCGCGCAAGGACAGCTTGGTCAGCATCGAGGTGAATCCACAACGCTTGGCACAGTTCAACCAAGCGCTGCAGTCTTCCCTTCAAACAACCGTTTGGAACAGCGGTTGCAGCAGCTATTTTCTTGACAAAAATGGCCGCAACAGCACCAACTGGCCCTGGACCACTTTTCGCATGCGCCGCCAACTGAGCCGTTTTGTGCCTGCTGATTTTGTGCTGGAGCGTGCCCCATGAGCTGGCAAAACTTCTTTCTGAGCCTGTTTCTTAAGCGCAGTCAACGCCAACTCATGCGGCTCAGTGCCCAGCACCGCCTGCAGCGCACCCGCAAGTGGATGGCCTTGAACCGCAGCAAGCCAGACCCCGCCGTGCAAGTGCGCGCCGAGGTGATCGCCGGTGTGCCCGTTGAGTGGGTGGTACCGCAAGCGCTGGCCACCCAAAACAAGCCGGTGATCTGCGTTTATTTCCATGGCGGTGGCTTTGTCATGGGCGGACCCAACAGCCACCGCGACATGGCTTGTTATTTGGCGAAAAAAGCCGGTGTGTGGATGCTCATGGTGGATTACCGCTTGGCCCCAGAACACCCGTTTCCCGCAGCCCTCGAAGACGCCTCGGTGCTTTACCAGGAGATTTTGCGGTGCGGCATTGAGGCCAGTCAGCTGGTCATGGGGGGCGACAGTGCCGGGGGCAACCTGGCCTTGGCCACCTTGCAGTTCCTGAGAGACAGTGACTTGCCATTGCCTGTGGCCATGTTTTATTTTTCGCCTTGGCTGGACCTGCGCAACACCAGCCCCAGCCACCAGCGCAATGCGTCCAGCGATGCCATGCTCAATGCCTCCTTGCTCAATGAATCGGCGCAAAGCTACGCCCCCGACATGTTGCGCGGCCATGTCAAAGTCTCTCCCCTGTTGGGCGGCATGTCGGGGTTGCCGCCGTGTTTGATCGTGGCCAGTGCCTGCGAGGTGCTGCAAGACGATGCCCTGTTTTTGCGCGACAAACTCCAGACCAGCGGGGTTGTCGTCAGTTACCAAGAATCGGCCAAAGCGCCCCATGCCTTCCCCGTGTTGGCGAGCTGGCTGCCCGAGGCGCGTGCAGCGTTGGACGACACGGCGCTGTTCATTCGCCAGCATGGCATGGCCGCAAAGCCTGCGGGCCAAGCCAGTGGGGAGCAGCGGTCATGATTGGCGCTTGGTGGATATGGGGGGTGGCACTGGCGCTGTATGCCATTTTTATGCTGTGGTACCACAATTGGCGCGGACCCTTGACCCCCGCCGAAATCGAAGCGTTTTTGGCCCGGACGGCGCAACTCAAAATCTCTGGGCACACCGACCGAGCGGTGCTTCGTGCATTTCTTGAAGCCGATGACGGACGCGATTTTCTGATGAGCAACTTGGTGCGGGTTCATCCGGGCAATGTGGTGCACCCGGTCACCGGCTTGCCGGTCAGCGGACAGGCCTTGTTTCAACAATATGGTTTGCAGTTTGTAAAGCTGTTGCTTCGGCACGGTGGCCACCCCATGATGGCCATGCGCAAAGTGGGCGGCTATGTCGATGCGTGGCAGACCCCGGCTGACCCTGGTTGGCACTTGGTCGGCCTGATGCGTTACCGCAGCCGACGCGACATGATGGCCTTGGCCACTGACCCCGCCATGCGCGATATGCATATACTCAAAAGTGTCAGCACCGCCCAGACCTTCTCTTTTCCCAGTCAGCCGCTGCTGTCCCTGGCCCTGCTGCCCCGAGTTGCGGTGGCCTTGGTTTTGGCCCTGCTGGCGGCTTTGCTGCATTTGGCTGTTCTGTTGTCGGCTTGAAGCATTGGGTGAAACGATGCGCCAATTGATCTTTTTTTCAGCCCCGGTGCCAACCCCATTGGCTTGCGAACGGCTGGCCTTTTCATCTTGCAAGAACACCAAAAATGATGGCGCGTGACACCCACCTTCTTTACGGCTGGCATTTGTCGTACTTCACCGGCAAGGCCCTGTGCTATTTGCGTTACAAGCAGACTGTGTTTGTGCATAAACCGGTCGACATGCTGACCTTGATGTGGCGCATCAAAAACAAAACCGGTGCGGCCGTGATGCCGGTCTTGCGCACCCCGCAAGGCGAGTGGATACACGACAGCAGTCGCATCATTGATTACATCGAAGCGCAGTCGACTGGCCCGTCGGTGCATCCGGCCACCCCGGTGCAGCGCTTTGCCTCGTATTGGATGGAGGCCTGGGGAGACGAGTGGTGGGTGCCTATGGCTATGCATACACGCTGGACCTATCCGGAAAACTATGCCTTGTTTGAGCGTGAAGCCGGTGACGCGCTCTTGCCCTGGTTGCCAGGCTTTGCCAAGAAAACTGCGGTCAAGGTGGTGGCCAACAAATTGCGCGGCATGCTGCATTCGGTGGGTGTTCGGCCTTCGCAGCTGGGCGTGATGGATGCCTGGATGGACCCGATGCTGGATCTGTTGGACCGGCATTTCTCCGAGCACCGTTTCTTGTTTGGAGACCGCCCCATGTTGGGTGATTTTGGTTTGGTGGGTACCATGTATGGCCATTTGGCGCGTGACCCTTGGCCTGCGCGTGAGCTGGTGGCAAAGCGCCCGCATTTGCGCGCCTGGACCGAGCGCATGGCGGCACCCGAGCATGCGCAAATGCCTGCTGGCGCGCAAGGCCTGCTGCCCAACGACGAAATCGCGCCCACACTGGAGCCGGTTTTTCAGGCGATTGCCCGTGAATTCCTGCCCCTGCTAGAGGGCATCTTGGCGCAGCTACAAAAGCTGCGCCTGGACTGGCCCGAGGGCAAGCCCTTGCCGAGGCGGCTGGCCGATGTCGAGGTACCCATGGGTCAGGGGCGCTTCATACGCGCCGCTTTGCCCTACAGCCTGTGGATGGCGCAGCGCACGCTGGACGCGTTTGCGCGCATGAGCCCGCTGGAGCAAGCTCAGGTCAGGCAGTGGCTGCGCAAGCTGGGGGGCGAACGCCTGCTGGATCTCGATTTGCCGCGCCTGAGCATCCATGGCGTGCGTGTGGCTTTGGAGAGTCAGGTCCCGGACCAAACCACGCCGTCGTCCTCGCTGCATGCGAGGTCTTGACGCCCGACCACGCCCACAGCCAAACCCGGCGGCATAATGCAAAACATGCGAGACCAACCAGAAGAAGGCCCAGACCCAACCGAGGCCAGTGTGCCTGCCAGCCAGGCGCGAGACTTGCCGGTGGAGCGGCCCCAACTCGATGGCCGACTCAAGCGCAGCGTGGTGACCCGCAACAAGATCGTCGAAACCCTGACCGCCTTGATTTTGGAGGGCCATACCTCTCCCACAGCCGAGCAAGTGGCGCTGCGTGCCCAAGTGGGATTGCGCACGGTTTTTCGCCATTTCAACAACATGGATGCGCTGTACCGCGAAATCAGTTTCGATGTGGACGCGCAAATTCAACCGCTGTTGCAAGCGCGCTTGGATGCCCCGACATGGCAGGCGCGTGTGCTGCAAAGCATTGCGGTTCGCAGCGAAATCTATGACCGAACCGCCGCCATGTTCGTGGCCGCCCAGGTGCATCGCCACGAATCTGCCTACCTCGCACAAAACCTGATGGCGTCGGCCCGGCTGCAGCGCGACCTGTTGCAACGCCTGCTGCCCCCCGACGTGACCCAAAATGCCCCCTTGCTCGACGCCTTGGACTTGGTCCTGAGTTTTGAGTCCTGGATTCGCTTGCGGCGTGAACAAGGCTTGACCGCCAGCGCCGCCACGGCGGTCATGCAGTTGACCGTCAAGGCCTTGTTGGCAGGTCTGGCTGCGCCATAGGCAATGGATTGGCGCGAATGAAGTTGACAATCGCCTGCGCCACTTCAACGCCCCGGTCTTCTTGCAAAAAATGCCCGGCCCCTCGGGTGATGCTGTGTGGCTGGGCCTTTGCCCCCGGCACCTGTTCGTGCCAGATGCGGTAACCGCCGCGTGTGACCGGGTCGCGGTTGCTGAACAGGGTCAGAAATGGTTTTTCCCAACGTTTGAAGACTTCCCAGGCCGCTTCGTTGCGCCCGCGCTCCACGTCAGCGGGGGTGGTGGGCACCAAACTGGGAAACCGTCTGGCGCCCACGCGGTATTTGCGGCTGGGAAAAGGGGCGTTGTAGGAGGCGACTTCGGCCGGGCTCAAACCCTCGGCACAACCGGTTTTGACGATGCGTCCAATGGGAAACCAGGGACTGTATTGGGCAAAGGCCCGCCAGATTTTGAAGGCCCTGGGCACGGGCGTGGTGCCGGTGGGCAGACCGCCGTTGGCCAGCACAATGCGGTCAAAGCGCTGGGGTGCGCCAGCGGCCATGCGCAGGCCGATCAAAGACCCCCAGTCTTGGCAAAACAGCGTCATGTGTTGCAAGTCCTTGTCCTGCATCCAAGCAGTCATCCACTGCACATGGTTCAAGTAGGTGTAGTCGTGCGGGCGGGTGGGTTTGTCCGATCGGCCAAAACCCACCAAGTCGGGGGCGACCACGCGCAAGCCCGCTTGCAGCAGCACCGGGATCATCTTGCGGTAAAGAAACGACCAGGTCGGCTCGCCATGCATCAACAAAACCACCGGGGCATCGCGCGGCCCTTCATCGATGCAGGCAATGCGCAGGCCGCCCACCTCGGTGTAATGGGGCGTGTAGGGAAAATCGGGGATGTGGGCAAAGGCCGATTCGTCGGTGCGCACAAAATCTGTGACCAGGGGCAAGGCGTTCATGGCGATCAGACTCCAAAAATACGGGCCAGGCGAACCGCGAAGCCCTGAATCCAAGGCGCCACATAGCGAAGCTTGGGTTTGTGGGCCTCGGCCGCTTTGACAATTTGCGCCACGATGGACCGGGTGCTTTTGGTTTCTACCCACGCAAAGTTGCGTTTTTCTTGCGCTTTAAAGCGCTGGGCGTGCGCCGCAAAATAAGAGCGTTGGTCCATCCAACTGTATTTGCGATCAGTCATGGCCTGATTAAAGCCGGTGTGGATGGCGCCTGGCTCAATCAGCGCCACATGCACGCCGCAGCGCAATTCTTGCAGTTCGGCGCGCAGCCCCGCGCCCGCTGCCGACAAGGCAAACTTGCTCATGGAATAAGGCATCAAAAAAGGCATGGGAATGCGCCCAGCGATGGAGCTGACCAACAGCACCGTGCCTCGGCGGCGCGCGATCATGCCCCGCAAGGCCAGTTGGGTCAGCGCCAGTGTGCCAAACAGGTTGACTTCGAACACTCGGCGAATGCGCTCAATGTCCACCTCGGCCAAGGAGCCCGACTCGCCAATGCCCGCGTTGTTGACCAACACATCGACCTCCAGCGCCAGGATCTGCTCGCGGTCCTGAGCTGAGGTGATGTCGAGCTTAAAGACCTCTAGGGGCAGACCGCGAGCCAAGGCCATGGCCTTGAGTGCCTGGGCTTGCGCCTCGTCAACGGTGGTAGCGATCACGCGGTGCTGACGTGCGGCCAGCGCAAAGGCCGTGTCCAGCCCAATGCCGCTGCCGGCCCCAGTGATGAGGATGGTTTTTTTCATGCAATAAACACCCTGGCCAACTGGCCCATAGAAGACCAATAAAAATCCCGTGACCAACCGGGGCTGGGAAAGACCACGCCTTGCATCAAGCCAGCCAAGCGCACGCGGCCTTTTTCTAGCCCGGTGTGGATGTCCAGCACCACCACCTCTTCGCCGTGGTGTCGGTAGTCGTTGACGACCAGCTCGCCCTTATCCGGGTAAAGCAGCATGTGGCTGGCACTGCCAAAGGGGGCTTTTCGCCACAAAGGCGTCAAGCCGCGCAGCTGCGGGTCAAAGCGCCAGGCTTGCAACACCGCATTGGCCGAGTCGAAACCGACCACCGTTTGGGTTTGCACATCGACCAAGGGCGGGTTGGTGATGCTGCCACCGACCAGGCCCGAGACCTTGACCATCTGGTGGTCATTGGCATCGGTCAGGCTCACCCGGATGAGCCGATTGGCTGTGCGGCTGACACCAGCACCCAACATGCGGTGGCGGTAGCGGTGCAGGCCGTTGTCCATGAACCAGGCGTGCGCGCCATCGAGCACCACGTCCCAGCCATAGGTCTGTGCGCTGGGCCCAATGTAGTCAAAGCACCAATCGGGGTCACGCTCTAAGGCATGCACTGCTGCGTTCCAGTGGTAACGGAAAATGCAGCGCACCCCCACCACGTAGACGCTGTTCCCCATGGCGCTCAAACGGGCGATGGAGGGCTCAGGGCACACCAGGTCGGCGCAGGCCGGGCGCAGTGTTTCGGGCTCCAGCACAGTCAGGCGGGCGGGTGTGCTGGCCGACAGGTTTTTGCAGACGATCAGGCCGTTGTCCAGCACCACAAACGAGTTGTAGGGCTCTTGCACCGGCAAGGCAAAACAGGCCATCGGTTCGCACTGGCGATTCAAACGGTGGGCGTGGTTGCCATAGACCACGTACAGGTCACCGTTGCGGTGAATGGCCATGCCGCCGGGCCACATGGGGCCGCCTTTAAGGGCGGGCGAGCGGGCCATGGGCTGCAGGCTGTGCGGGTCTATCCTTTCTACGCGCGCGGTGGTGGGCAGGCCAATTTGGGCGCGCAAGGCCGTGTGCGTGAGCAAATAAACCTCGCCGGGCGCGCCCAGCACGGTCATGGTGGACATCAGGGTGCGGCGTGTGGTGGCTTGCAGCACCTCGCCCGCGCGCAGGCCCAAACCCAAGCCCAATCCCTCACCACTTTGCGGCCGCTGCAGCCTTTGTGGGCCGCCGTCTTCGCAAGGCCAGGGGCTGTTCAAGTAGCCCTTCATGCTGCCTTTGGTCGTTTGGCCCGGCGTTTGAGGGCGATGCCCAAGCCCAGCAAGGTCAACAGCGTTGCCACGCCATGCGGCCAATAGGTTGGCAGCCAGTAGGTGACCACGGTGTTGATCATGACTTGCATGACCGGGTCGTAGCCCTCGGGCACGGGCAACACCCCATTGGCCTTGGCCCACTCCGCGTATTCGGCTTGCATGGCCGCAAACTGCTGGGGCAGTTCTTTTTGCAAGTCTTGGGTTTCGCCAGGGTCGCGGCTCAGGTCGTACAAACGCCATTGCGAGTCGCCCACTGGGGGGTTGTTCCACACCAGTTTCAGATCGCCCTTGAACAAGGCCTTGTTGCCCGCCAGTTCGTAGCCCACCGACTCATCCGGCCCGCGCACACGGGCGCTCGGGTCGGTCAGCACCGGCAACAAACTGCGGCCCGTCAGCGCTTCTATGGGCTGGCCTAGGTAGCTGTTGCCGGGGCGTGCCACTCCGGTCAAGTCAAGCAAAGTGGGCACGATGTCGGTGACATGGGTCAGGCCTGCGTGCACTTGGTTGTGCGCCGTGTGGGCAACGGCGCCGCTGATGATCAGGGGCGAGCGAATGCCGCCTTCACCGGCGTAGAACTTGAAGCCATTGAGGGGCGAGGCCGAGGCGCTGCTCCAAGAGGGTCCCGGCACCACATAGGCCCCAGGGCCTCCCAAGCGTTCCAAATCGCGGGTGTAGTGCATGCGCAACCAAAGGTCCGCTTCTTTGTAGTCTGAGCCTTCGGGGCCGTTGTCCGACAGAAAGACGAACACCGTGTTGTCAAACTCGCCCGTGGATTTGAGGTGCGCGATCAGCCGCCCCACCTCGTGGTCGAGCGCGTCGGCCATGGCGGCGTAGACCTCCATCAGGCGGGCTTGGTAACGTTTGTCTTGGTCGCTCAAGGCGGCCCAGTCCCGCGTCGTTTTCATGCTCACCATGGGCGTGTCTTTGGGCACCAGGCCCAGTTCAATCGCTTTGACGCGGCGTGCTTCGCGCAGAACTGTCCAGCCGGCGTCGTAACGGCCTTTGTATTTATCGATG
>Ga0315903_10000773_pt1 | contig 48080 bp, 59 predicted proteins | sample LakEriMetagenome_7_FD_203524 | JGI IMG/M metagenome (GOLD analysis project Ga0315903, IMG submission 203524) | Freshwater fungal communities from buoy surface, Lake Erie, Ohio, United States - Buoy 2 MA119 | ecosystem: Environmental > Aquatic > Freshwater > Lake | place: USA: Lake Erie, Ohio... | reverse complement strand
CTGCCAAGACCAAGAGTAACTCTCTGGGCTGTAGCATCTGCATCATCCAGCAATGCTTTACCGGCAGTTGTGACATCCCCTCCCATTTTAGAGGTACTAACTACGCCTGTATCAATAGTCCAGGTTGCACCGCTACCGGATACAACAATGTCACCTTTGTCTCCGTCAGAGATACCGCCAGTACTGACAGAAGAGGCATACGACAAGGATATCCACGAAGTTGAACCATCCCCGAATTTGAACTTCAGAGTATCGGTTTCGTAGCCAAGTTGACCTGCTTGCATTACCGGATTGTTGGAAGTCCAGTTTGCTGCGGTATCCCTGCGATGTCGAAGAACTGCGGTTGTTGCCATATTTATATTAGAGACTTATTGAATCGCCTTCGTCTAAATCAATTGCACCGAATGTGTACGACATGGAACTGCTTCCTTCATCGAAGTCCCACGCTGCTCCTCCTCCACCCAGCGTTACTGTTGCCCATACTCCATCTCCTCGAAGAAACGTAGTAGCAGTAGCAGTGCCTGAACCCAACCTTGCCGGATCAAAGATCCCTGACGTAATAGAACCCGTGCTGTGTACGTGAGAGGAAGAAGAGTAAAGCCCCGGTGTGTTGTACACCAAGGGCATCTGGAGACGGTTATTGCGTATCTCGGATCGGCGGATACCGTGGGATCGCTGGTTGTTACTTCGTGTTGACAAGTCTTAGGCCCAACCGTTCCATATCTTCCTGGATCTCTTCGTGAGCTTTCTCTGCCTTCTTCTTGGACTCCTTAGTGCGCTTATCGTCCTTCTCCATCCAACCTCGATCAGCAAGCCACTTGGATGCTTGGAATGACTCCCTCTGGACAGCAATGTTCAGGATACCGGAAGCAATGAGCTTTACTGCAAGCGTATCCTGCCATTCCTGGATCTCGCTCTTTACACCGTGCGCTCCTACGAAGTCTCTCCATTTACGGTAGCCATCTTCAATCCATGCTTCAGCAAATACGTACCCAGTGGGATCGTTACTCTCAAGGAATCGCGTGCGCCAGAAATCCTTCTGATCCCTGTTACAGGTACGGAAATGATGCGCCCCAACGATCTTGATTTCTTCAGCCATAACGTGCCGTGTTAACTCTTTCAAAAGCAGAAATGCGTTCTGCCAGAGTACCTACGTACCCAAGCGCTCCAAGCCAAGCGTACAAAGTTTCGTTAGTTGCTCCTGTATAGCCAAGACCAGTAAGGTAAACTTGAATCTTATCGGTTACTCCGCCAGGAGAAGTTTCTGTTTGTTGTATCCATTGCCAAATATTATTTACAGGCAAATACGTTACTCCTCCAGTATAGGCAATGCTGTACGCAGCGGTTGTGCCATAAGCGGATGTGGATTCATCCCAAATAAAATAGTTAAATGTAAGAGATTGCGTACCGGATATATGCGAAAACTGCGGAACACCGTTGGTACTGATTGTTACGGACCAAGTGCTAGTAACTCCGTTCGACAAGTACCACTTATTGAATACAATAAGATCGGATGTTGCCAGTGTAGGACTCAGGCTATAAGCAATACCTAGCGTATTACTTAAGTCCGGAGTCACAATTTCTACGTACTTGTATCCTGCCGGAGCTGATGCGGATAAAGTAAGCGTAGCAGTAGCCATTATCCAACCACCTTGAATTCATAGTTTCTTCCCAACTTTATATTGTTGGTAAAGAAATTAGGGAATGTAATCTTGAGGCTTGTAGAGCTGCTAGCGGATTCGTTAGTGCAAGCAATACCTGCATAGGTGCATACAACACTCGCGCTAAGCCCTGTTCCAATTACTGCTGAATTAGTTTGAGCAGAAAAAGCTGTATTCGTCGTATTGACGCTGGTGATGGTGAGGCCGGTGGCTACAGCCGGCGCAATAGCAAACGAGAAAGCTCGCTTTGCGTTCGTAGGGTTTGTCCACTGTCGCGTGCCTGTTGCGCCAGCGGTTGTTTGTGTCTCGTATGCCAGACCGAGCCACGAAGCCGACGTCGCCCATTGTTTGATAAGCGTAGTCGTGTCTGGCTCGTCTCCTACGTCAAACGTGCCCGCAGTGTCACGCGAGCCACCGCCAAAGAACAGAATGCACCCGTTCTCCGTTGTCGTGATGCTTGGGCTGTTCCAGTTAGCGCCGCCTGTGGCCGTCGCCTGTGCGCCCACATTGTAGGGCGTTGTCGTATTGTGGCCTGTGAGGCGAAGCGATATTGCTTGAATCAATGCGTCCGAGCCGCCGGACCGAGATAGCGTTACTGTGCCGCTACCGCCGCCCCACCCTTCAGAACCCGTCACTGTTTTGGTAAAGATTCCAAGGCCACCCTCGTTGTTTGATCCTGTAAAACCAACAGCAAAGTCGGTAGGCGTTGAGAATGACGCGGTTCCTACGTCTATGTACCCAACGATTACAATTAACTCCCCGGCAGAACACGCTGGGATTGGGACGTTGACAGATGTGGCAACTACGCTTGAATCAACGTATTTCCAATCGGTGTTTTCTACGTTGCCAAATACCAACGCCATTACGCTTCTCCGCCGTACCAACGGACGTTATCGACTTGCAGATACGTTGTGTTGAGGAAGCCTGTATTTGCCGCGCCAAGAAAATAACCGTACCACGCACCCCATCCACCGACCTGATCGGCGCGGTAGTTATTTATGTTCGTCTCGTTTATAACCAACGATCCATTTTTCCAAACGCGAATGATTGAGCGCTCTGAAGCGCTTTGAGCGTGGTAGAAATAAACTTTCACCGACACCCATGTGCCAAGATCGCTGGCGTTTATAAACCCATCTGCTGGCGTTCCGCGTTGCGTCTGCCCTAGACCGTCGTCTACTGAATTCCAGTCGCAATACAACCGTGAATACGAACCCTCTGGCAACAGTGAAAGACCTAGCTTGCCCGGCTCGTTGTACGTGTCGTTCGGCGACGCTTCTGACCCATTTCCCGGCCATACACGATAAAACTTATTGTTGCTTCCGCCGCTTGTCGCTGTGCGGTGCGTGTATGCGGCACCGCCCCACGCTTCCGCGCCGTCTGGGATGTAGAGGTCGAATTCGGTTGTCAGGCCGACATACAAAGCACCCAACTCAAATCGCTGCTCGCCGATGGCATTGGCGGGGTTGTCTGCGTCGGGTGTCCCTGTAAATGTAAACTGCAGCGCGTAACCCGGATTACCTCGCCCTGACTGGACGCTTGTGTTTGTTCCAGCCAGCCAGTTAGCGCCGTTCTCAGTGTATGTAAGGTTGCCGGACTCAAAACCGTCAGTAAAAAACGGAGTAGCCCCCACCACCACATCCACCCGACACGCGCTAGTATTGCCGAACGAACAGTTCGGGCCTGTCAAAGAGATAATTTTTCTAGTGGCATTAATTGTCACGTAAGTCCTTCTTTGACGTATTTCATTTTACGGAATGCTTTCCACCACGCTTGGGTATAATCCACATCAGAGTAATCCTTGAAGTACGGCCCACCTTCGGTGAAGTGAACAGCCTTGGCATCATCCCTGTAAGGGTAGTGCCCAACAAGATGATTCCACTCAATAGGCAAAGAGCCAATTTCCTCATCCTTGCACCACTTGAATTGATGCAGATCGAGTCCACTGGCTCTGTCTATATACCCTGGAGTAAGCCTGCTGGTTGATTGGTGCTCACAATTGAACAACATCAGACTGGACCAGCACTTCTTTTCGTATACTGTTTGCTCTGTTCCCAGGTACTTTTTACCTTCCTTGAAGGTATCCGTATTGTGCTTACAGACTTGCACTGCTTTAGTGCTATCTCGCAGGAACCACAGTTCCGCAATATCAGTTAAAAACAGGAAGTCGCAATCTACGAATATACCATGCCCTTTGAAATTTTGCAAGTGAGGTACTAGCCAGCGAGTAAAGGAGAACTCGTTGGATTGCTTGGGATCCTTAGCTCTTGTAAGAGGGAGTTGTGCTTTCTTGAGAGGGGTAATCTGTACGGGTTCAGAGCTGTGCTCAAGGATACTGGCAGCACAAGTCCAGAAGGCTCCGGACTCTACTGGATCGTACCCAATGTACACAGGAATCTTGTGGGTTTCCCTCATTTGAATGCTTCCATGCGGAGATCTCTTGCGGGTATCTTGAACTGGGCTTGGCACTTCTGGATATCCCTGAATCCTGCCTGTTGTAGCTCGTATGCCAGCGTCTCAGGCGTGTAACCCCAGTGGTGACAGTGGAACTCATTCTTTAGGTCAGGATTGCCATAGAAGGCCCACATTCCCATTTGATCCCCTGCTCCCATAAGGAATGCATGAGCTGCTTTCTTCAGATCCGGGCACTCAAGGATAATCTTGCCTCCTGGCTTCAGTACCCTGCGCCACTCTTGCAGCATTCCTTGCACTTCCCACTTGTAGAAGTGCTCGATAACATGGATTGCAATGATCTCCTCTACACTGTTGTCCTCTGCGAACTCCAACTTACGCAAATCGCACTTGATATCCGCATTAGGCGCTAAATCCACGCCAATGTAACCCTCAAGAGGGCGATTACCTGAGCCTAGATTGAGTTTCATGCGAGACTCCCAAAGACTCGTGCCCACTTATCCGCAATTACCTCTGGACTGTAGTTCTCAGCAATATGCTTTTGGGCCTTTTCTATCTCTAGTCCCCAGTTCCAGCCACGAACTGACTCCATAATCTCGTTAATGGGTCGATCCAAGTACGCAATTCCTGCTTTCGGAAGTTCCTGTACACTGGGAATTGAATCCGTCAGAACAACCATCCCGCATTGCAGGGCTTCCAGTACACGATTGGCGCTTTTCGCTGCTTTTCCCTGCCTATAAGGCAAAACTGCTACCGTATTGCGCTCAGCAAGATCAGGAATTATATCCTTGTGCCAAGGAGTCCATCGAATTTGAGGAGCTTGGAAGTACGCAGGAGGCTGGACATTACTCGGAAGTACGATTTCTAGTGGGTACGTGCAGTCCTCTGTGTACACATCGTACAAACCATGGATGTTCATGGATTGTCCGTACCAGCAAAGACTGGTTGGCATGTCAGGATCGTAGGAAAGTTGAGGAGAAAGGACAGGATCAGGGATAACTATTGCGTCCCGGTTTACTTTTTCCTTAATAACCTCAGCCATCTCGTAGGAGTTACACGTAATAGTGTCAGCAACATCTGACATCCTACGGTAGTGATCCGACATTTTTCCTTCAAAGTGATCATCACAGACATCAAAGATTACTTTTTGTCCACGAAGTTTACAGAACTTAGCGTAACTCCAATCGTTGTACGTCCAGTGCTTACTGAATACAACAACCTCGGACTCCTTTCGAGCTAGGCTGCTTACACTAGGAATGATGAGATGCTTACCCAGATTCTGGGCAGGAGAGAGGATTCGGTACCGAAAGGAAGCAATATTGTCATTCCCTGTGGTTACGTAGGATACATTCATCACGGCTTGAACCCTCGGCAGAATTTCTTGAGATCCTTGGCTACTTTACTAATTGGGATATCCCAGTCAACGCCTTCATCTTGATGGTACTGGATAACGGAGTTGTAGAAGGGATTCAGTTCATCCTTCTTACCATAACGCCAAGCGTGACCATGCGGTGTCAGAGTCCACGTAAGGAGATCCATGGAGCCCCGTACATGCACCATACTGGTGTTCACACAGATGACGAGATCACAGGCCGCAGCGAGTGCCATTGAGTGCTCGTAATCCTGATCCTCCACAACGTCAGGCCAGTGGTGCAGGTAGATTCCGTGCCTCTTGAGCAACTCTCCAGTCTGTTTCTCTGCTCCGGGCAGGTACTCCAATGAAACGAAGGTTGCATCATTTTCGAGTACAGGTACGAGTTTCTCAAGCGGGATGCTTCGCAAGTCCACACGGGTTTTCTTCTTACCTCCAGTCCAGGCTATCCCGACAATAGGACGCCCAATTTGACCCGTTTCTTCCTGAATGGTACGTACAATTCCTTTGTATTTAGATACAAGCTCAGGATTGGGCTTTAGCCATCCTGAGTTAACCCGCCTTTGCTGGTGGTACCAACGAGGCAATGATCCCAATCCATCCTTGTAATCCACTCGAATAGTGTCATTCCACTCGGGTGTTTGTTTGGATTTACGGGTTGGGAAGATATCGTTAATCTCTGGCAAGGATCGCTGGATAGCGGTGTACAACCGGGGATGCACATCCAGGATTACCCGAGTATTGGGATTAGCCTTGAGGAACTCAGGAACGAATTGCATGAACAGGAGTTCATCCCCAATACCTTGCTCTCCGTGCAGAACAATCGTCTTATCTGTCAGATCCTCTCCTTTCCAGAACTTGGCTTCCTTACCACCCTTGTCCTTGTAGGATCGAACAATACGCTCTCCAGTTTGGAATCCTTCTGCGTAGAACTTGAAGCCCTCTTCGTACTGCTTGTTCTCGATTAGCAGTAGGCCAAGGTTCCAGTTACCCTGAGGATGGTCAGGACGCAACTCAAGGCACTGCCTGCCATAGGGAATACCCTTAGCTGGATTACCCTCGTTTACCCAGAGAGCGCACAGGTTAGCCAGTACATCGGGGTGGTACTCCAGCTTCAGAGCTTGCTCAAAGGCTTCTCTGGCCTCTGCATTGCAGTGCTCATTGCGGTACGCAGCCCCGAGGTTATTGAGCCACTCGATCTTTGGTTTCTTGGAGTTCTGTACGAGGGGTTCTAGGAGATTAATGGCGAGACCGTTTCGATTGGTCTGCATGTACAGTGTGGCTAGTTGGTACAGGACTATCTCGTTATGGATGTCCTTGTTGAGGAGTTCGGAGTAAATACTCTCCGAGCGTTCGACGCATTGAGCGGCTTGATGGGTATCAAAACGACCCTTCTGGGAGGTCATTTGAATAAAGGTCTGGTGGTACTGAGAGGCTTCGGACAATCCTTGTTTGAATTCTGGATCCATTCCCTGGAGTTCGTCTTGCACTGATTACCTCATGTCTTCGATAGATTCAGCCCCAGATTGGATAGTGCGCGCTCACCGTACCAGAATCCTAGTGAGATGAGATTCAACTGAAAGAGTCCTTGCATACCATCGGGTGTAAACGTACCGGGATGCAAGAATCCCCAACCGTACAGTCCAGCAAGAATGTAAGTGAGTACTGGGCGTACCGATCCTCTGAGGAATTGCAAGGGAGGAGATACACTCGCCCCCTCTCCTTCGTACTGTACTACGAACTTTCTGAAACTGTCAACTTCGTCCTGACCCTGCTTGGCTACCAGTAGAGCGTACTCAGCTTTGGCTTTCTCAGCCTGAGCTTTGTCAGGAATGACCCTATCCAGTACCTTGGAGACTAGATCAAGGGCAGGGGAAAGCAGGAGTGGATTCATTTCTTGGCTGTCTTGGCGGACTGCTTGAACGCCTTAGCGGTAGGTGCTCCCTTGGATCCAGGAAGGCGCATCTTCTCCTTGCTACCCTCTTTGATCCGTTTCCTCTTGGCATGGATGTTAGCGTACAGTCCGGGTTTCACTTGGACTTCCTCTTCTTGGGCATCTTGCCTTGCTTCTGGAGAGCAGCGGTAGCAATAGCGTAAGCGGACTCCTTGGACTTCCCAGTCTTCTGGATCTTCTTCCGGAGGTCTTCTAGCATCTTGGGCACTTGGTTCTCCTTGGTGTCTCTGTTCAGTACTGTTTAAACGCTCTAGGAAGCGCTGTAAGCGATTTTCTGGCTATGGGAGCTACAAGGGTAGCTTGTCTGTTCTGGAATCGATCCTAAGGCTTTCTAGGAAGTTCTTGTATCTGGCGCAATTATCGTGCCAACCCTAACACTTGGTCGCTATCGCTTAACGCTCAGAAGGTAGAGTAATTATACCAGTATTGGTATATACAGTCCAGATTGGAATACTTTAAAACAAACCCCTTGGTTTGTAACGCTAAGTGAGAATGAATCACTGAGTACCATTCAGTCCGGAATGGAATGGAGGACATTACCAGTACTTAGTACTTAGTACTTAGTACTTAGTACTTAGTACAGTATAAACCTAGAAGGTTTAAGTATAGTACTTGTACTGTACTAGTACTTAGTACTGTAAGAGTACTGTACTTAGTACTAAGAGATACGAAGAGTCATTCAGAACGGATCACTATTGGATTATAAATAATTATAACCAAGTATAACCGAGTATACGGAGAGGAGAATATATTTCCCGAACAGGAAAATTATTAAGTTTACTTGGGTTTACTGGGAATAATGTACCGATCGGGGTGATTGCTAAAAATATTGCAAATTTTGTTGAGGTGAACGACTCGGGTTGTAGAAAACATTGGAGAAATTTTTGAGGTGCAATGCACTATAGTCCAGCCCCCCGCACCCCCGGGGCTACCCACTCGCGCTCGCGCACGCACGCGTGCCCAGGCGCGCCCAGGCGCGCGCTAGTTGCTGCACGATCGAGCATGATCGAGACATCTAGCGACATATCGCTGCATGATCGAGACAGATCGAGCACTATGCATAATTGCTATAGATGTATGTGATTGGTGCATAACACACTGTAGCACGTTACTACCCCATCAATCAGTGTCAATCGATCGCAACACCTTGATGTGTCAACTAATCCTTACACCATTCACGCCATGAATACCCTCGAGATGCGAGTCATTCTCATTAGTGCGCTGAGCATCTACCTGCTAGCCCACTAGCATTCCACCCATTCTGTGCGCTGTGGCGCTTCTGAGAGCGTTTCAGCGGCATGTACACCTGTACACTGGAGGTTTGTACAGTAGTCCAGGATTTTGGCACACTTGATGCTACGCGCGCACGCACGCATCTCATTTAGTGCAATGGCACGAGCTGATTGGTTACTTGGACTGTTGAAAAAATATCATATGTTTTCGGGCTTCTGATTTTTGACAAAAGCACTAGAATTCGGGTCGAGCGCAAGGATGCGCGGGACGGAAACAGGGAAACAGGAAACACAAACGGAGAGCCTGATATGTGGACTAAAGACGACTGCTTGGCTTTTGCCTCTGATAGTGCTGATTCCGCATTCGCATATGCTAGCGATTATTCATCCCTGCAAGAGTCAATCGATATCGCGCGCGAGAACATTCGTTGCACGTTGCAGGAATACCGCGCAAGCGAATACGAACGCGAAGCTTGGGCTGTTTTCGATTCTCGCGTCGCGAACAAAGGATCTTGATATGTACAGCTACGAAAATTGGATTGAAGACAACAATGCTTGGTTCTCCCGATCCGACCGTTTTGACGGATTCGACCGGGGGGATATTGTCGATAATGAAGGTGATGCCACACCGGCAAAGCACACAGGAGAACAGACCATGCAGCACGTAACGCTTGAGCAGCTGTCAGTAGCAGACCGATCCTTTTTGATCCGGTGGTTGTCTTGGAATGACCGCCATGGCGTGTACACGGACGAGGATAGCGCAGCTGAGGGGTTGCCGCCGATCACGCTCGAAGAAGCACGTGATCTTGTCCGTATTCAATTTGGGGGAGAATGATCATGCACCGTACATACGAAGAATCCTATGCCGCCCACTACCCTAAATTCCAGGAAGCTTACCGCGCTGCGCCGCTCGCGGCTTGCTTAGGTGCCCGCAAAGACATATACGAAACTCTCGTTCACCATTACGGTCGCACGCCGTACGAAGCTAAGCTTATGGCAGAGCTCGATGCCGCTCGCGAGCGCATCGCTTGCCTGTCCAAAGGAGTGTGATCATGTACGACTCAATTATTACTCAGGTCGAGCGTGGCATAGTCTATGCAATGTGCATCGCCTACTCCGTACTCGTGTTCGTAGCATCCGTCAAACTCATCATTGGAGCCTAGACCATGTACCAGACCGTCAGCTTTAGCATGTTCGTTGATGCGTTCCGCAGTATGGATCGCTATAACCAATTCGCGGCGTACTACTACGAGAATATCCCTGTCGGAGCATACGATGCTATGCGCGTGCTGTTCGACTATCTGGAGGATTCCGACGACAACATAGAGCTCGACGTGATCGCTCTGTGCTGCGAGTTCTCGCATGACACGGCTACGGAGATTGCCAACCAGTACAATATCGACATTTTCGGTGATGCGGACGAGTATGAGGTACGTAACAGCAATCGGGAAGATGAGATCACCGACATCGTTCGGGAGTATCTGGAAGATCAGGGTATGCTGATCGGCGAGACTGACTACGGGTTTGTGTATCGTCAGCATTAGTGGTATGCAACAGTGTGAGCATTCTCGCAAGTGCTCACCATGGTGCAATCCGCATCAAACTCGGAGCTTATGCCATGAGATACCTTGCCATCGGGAACAATGCTAAGACCATCAAATCAGACAAGGGTGGGGAGTGGCTTACTGCCATCCTGTATCTCGCTCCGGCCGATACTGTCGAAGGTATCAACGTGTGCCCAATGGCAGAATTGGCAGGGTGCAAGGAAGCTTGCCTGTACACTGCGGGGCGTGGCGCATTTAACAATGTGCAGCAGGCCAGGATTTCCAAGACAATCGCATTTCGTGATGATCGGGATCAATTCATGCGGGATATTGCGGCCGATATCCTGACTGCCAATCGGAAGGCACACAAGCTTGGCGTGCGCCTTGCTGTTAGATTGAATGGTACTTCTGACATTGCATGGGAGAATATCCCGGTCGCCAATACGGGCGGGAACTACCAGAACATAATGGCAATGTTTCCTGACGTACAGTTTTATGACTACACGAAGCTTCCCGGGCGGAAGACGCCCACGAATTACCATTTGACGGTCTCGTATTCGGGCGCGAATCCTAAATATGCCGCCAAGGTCCACCGTAGCGGGCACAATGTGGCGGTTGTGTTCGCATCGGATCGGCCCGCTCGTTTCATCGGTCGGCCTACATTGGATGGGGACGCGAACGATCTACGATTCTTGGACTCTCCTGGTCACGTAGTGGCGTTGACTGCTAAAGGCAAGGCAAAGCGGGATCGTACAGGATTTGTGGTGCGGAATGTAGCGTGAATGGGGGCGAGCCTGCCACGGATGGCGGGCTTGATGATAGCTTCGCACTAGGTTGGGTGAATGCGCTCGATACCAGTTACTAGGTGCTCCGCTACCATGAAACAGGGAGCGTGTCAAACCCTCTATTGTGTGCATTAGTTGGCACTAGTAGGGGTGGATATGCTCAGGATGTAGAGTATTTTTACTCACTAGTACTAGTACTAGTAAGTACAGTACTAAACCTTAAGGTTTATTTAATAGTACTAGTGCTAGTACTGAGGAGATCGAATGCGAATGCTGTTCACGAACGAGGGCGAAGGCACACAAAGCAGGGTAGTGGCTCTACGATCCCGGCCGGGGTGGTACGCCGTGACACTCATGGACCTGGATTCTGGGGAGGTGCTGCCGTACGCTCGTCACGTTGACAATCTGGAAGTAGCAATTAAACTTGCCCGTGAGTGGGCTAACTTGGGAGAATGAAAATGTGGAATCCAATGACAGCAGACGAGCCGGATCCGTATCCTGGAATGCTTGAAGATGCGATCGAGCGCCGTGCTAACCGTCTGATGGACGACGAGGATTGGGTTGCTTGCCAGTTCGAGGATGGCTTGGTATCGGGAAAAGGCCTGTTCAAAACAATCGCTGGGCCGTATGTGCATGGCAGTACTCACGCATTGATCGGCGGACTGATCATTGATGTTCTCTGGAAGCTTGCTATGCAGCAGGCAGCAGACACAATTGACGACGACTACGACGGAGAATGAAATGGAAACCGTGACAAGATTCGCAATCCAGGCTTACGATCCTCTGGAACCGCACTTTTGGTTCCTGCTGTCCAGCACGCACGAAACGATCAAGGATGCGGAAGACAAAATCCGTTCTTTTGAAAGATGGGAAGAGGCTAACCCCATCCCCAATTTGAGGAAGATGGATCACAGGATCCTCCCATTCACAATCGAGGTGCCAGTATGAGCGCAATGTCTGACTTTAGTATCTGGATCGAGGATGTATTGGTGTCTCGTGGGTGGGACATAGACGATCCTGAGGTGCAATGGTGCATTAACAAGCATCAAGGCTATTTGATGAGCATGTACGCTGCTAACTGCCCAGAACAGGAAGTGACGAGGGCGTTTGCGGGCTTCTGGCACAGAGCAGAGGCAGTGCTTAAACCTGCGAGGGTGTACTGATCATGAACGGAAATGATGTGGTGATGTTCGTTTGCCTAATCGGTTTGATCGGGTTCTGCATGTGGTACGACCAGGAGCGCTGGCCTTGAGGTGCCGTGCCTGTAACAGGAAGATGGAAGTCCTGCGGTCCAAGCATGGCGGCTTTGAGGATCTGTGCTATATGTGCCGCAGTTATGTGGCACGAGACATGCGTGCCAAGATGTACGGGAAGGATGAAGAATCCGTGAGTCAGGAGCAGATCCTTGTGGACATAGAGCCGAAGGATGTTGATGATAGCTGGCTTGTGCCTGATCGTAACAGCGAATGGGGAAGCATACTGGAGGGAATGAGTGATGATTGAGTGGGATGTGGATTTCAGCGACACGCAGCGTAGGTATGTTGTGATGGTGGATCTTGGGGATGAGACTGTAGTGCTAACCCGAGAGATGCTGGCCGACATGCTGAACAGTCTGGACGAGGCCGAGACTTCGGCATAAGTGGCGAGATACAGCCATAATACCTGCGGATTCGACAAAGGTGACGAGGTATGAAAATCAGGTGCCCAAAGTGTGCCGAGGAAGGGAGGGATCAGCGTGGAACTAATGCAACCACGTACCCGGACGGCAGAACATTCTGCCATGCTGGTCATGGTATAGTGTCCGGCCAGCAAACAGAGGTGACACGGATGGAAAGCAAGATAAGCGTACAGGATTGTCTGTCAGAACCTGCGGGCCATGATCCTGAGCGTAAAATCAGTGACGAGATCGTCCAGAAGTACGGCATACGTTGCGTGTACGACACGTCTACAGGAAAAGCCAAGCGCACCTATTACCCGTACGCTGATCGAGACGGAAAGGTTACCGGCTTCAAGGTGAGGAACATTCAGAGTAAAGAGTTCTTTATCGCAGGAAAACTCAATGGCCTGTGGGGTAAACAGGCTGCACACAAGACACCGCACGGTGCGTTAATCATTACAGAAGGAGAGGAAGATGCGCTCGCTATCGCAGAGATGTTACGGAATAGTCCTGGGGCTGTGCATGACGTTGTTTCTGTACCTCATGGCGCTAACAGTGACGGCAGGGTTGATGCAAGCGTTCAAGCCGACATTGATTTCATCCGTAGATACGCCAAAGTCTACCTGTGCTTGGACAACGACGAACCGGGAAGGGCGACGGCAAAAAAGCTGGCAGGATGGTTATCCGGTTTCGTGCCCGATGTACGCCTAGTCGAGGTTCCAAACAAGGATGCCTCTGCCTGCCTGATGGGAGGGCACAAGGCTGAGTTCGCAGCAGCAGTGAAGAGTACGCCGCAGTTCCGGCCAGAGGGAATTGTGCATGGCTCAGAGATTAGCATTCAGGATCTCATGCGCTCAGTACCTGAAGGATTCAGCACTCCCTATCCCGGACTGAACGACAAGTTGCATGGTGTACGCAAAGGAGAGATCCTTACTGTATGCGCTGGCTCAGGCATTGGTAAGAGCACACTGGTGAAGGAGATAGGCTACGATCTGGTAGTGCGTCATGGCCTGAAGGTGTGCCACATCGCACTAGAGGATGTCGTAGAGGCTACCGCAGCCAGCTATATCGCAATGGACAACAACGTACCATCCTCTCGATTCCGTACCGATCCGGGTTGTATCCCTATGCGTCTTGTTGAGGCGAGTATGGATCGTACAGTGCGGAAGATGTACTTCTTCAATCACTTCGGATCAATTGATTCGTCCACATTCAAGGAGAAGCTGTTCTACTATGCTCGCAGTGGCGTGGACTTCATTATCTTGGATCACCTGAGCATGGTTATCTCTGGGTCTGATGTACAGAATGAGCGCAAGGAGATAGACAAGATCATGACTGACCTCGCACAGATGGTAGTGTCCACTGGCGTTGGCCTGATCAACGTAGTGCATCTCAAGCGCAGAGAATCCAGGGATGCAGGCAAATCCCTGAACGAGGGAGGCGCTGTTAGCCTTACGGATCTCCGAGGATCTGCTGCGCTGGAGCAACTGAGCTGGGGAGTATTGGCAATGGAGCGCAACCAGCAGGCAGAGGATGGCAGCGAGGACTTTGTATCCCTGCGCGTACTGAAGAACAGAACGTGGGGATTCACTGGCTCCTGCGGTAGGGCCAAGTACGTGCATTCCTCCGGGCGTATGCTTCCAGTGGATGATGAACTGCCAGTACCCGATCCTCAATCGCTCGATGAGGTGTACGCATGAAGCAGGAAGACGTTGATAAGCTATGGTACAAAGCCATGTCGCAGGCCATGCAGCAAGGAGAATTGTATACGCGGTACAAGTTCGCTGAGTTGATTGCCGCAGAAGAGCGCGAGGCGTGTGCGCTGGTCTGTGAGCAGGTCACTGCTGCGTGGTCAGAGATGGAGTACAACGAGGGTTGTATGGACTGCTCCAAAGCCATCCGCGCAAGGGGTGACGCATGATCGTATACCTTGACCTTGAGACTAACTTCCCCGAGCAGAAGGAATTCCAAGATCTGGGGCAGATGGCAGTGGATAGAGTTACCTGCCTTGCGTTCACAGTATGGGATGGGGCGAATGAGTACACCGAGGTGATAACGGATGTACACACCGATAACTTCACGTTCTTTCGGCAGTGCGTAGAGGAACACAAGCCTGTATTCGTAGGGCACAACATCTGTCGCTTTGATGCGCCTATTCTCAAGCGCCTCTTTGGTATGGATCTCTGGGATCACGGCATGATCCACGATACCTTGCTCATGTCTAAGATGATGTACGAGCGCCCGAGTCACTCGCTGGACTCATGGTACAAGGACTTCGGTATGGAGAAGCGCCCGCTGTCTGATGGACTAGGTGATATGGTTGCCCGTTGCCGTGAGGATGTGCAGGTCACCCGTAAACTGTACGAGAAGATCCGAGATGAGTCCCTCTCCAAGGGAATGAGCTCTCAGGCCTTTGTGATCGAGGCCCATGTAGCCCGTATCGTTGCGGAGCAGCACGAGCGCGGTATTACTTTCAACGTACCGGCGGCAATGCAATTGCATTCTCTGCTCAGTGATCGCATGAATGCCTTGGCTACTGAGGTAGCGGATGAGGCGGGCTGGATGAAGATCCCGCAGAACAAACTGGATAATCCACCCAAGGCACAGTTCAAGAAGGATGGAACTCCCAGTGTAGCGATACACAAGTACATCGAGCGCAACGGATGGGAACTGACGCATGAGAAGGATGGCTGGCGAGCATGGAAGAACTCTCTTATGAGTTATCCTTTGCCGTTGTCTATCCCATTGAACCTTCATCGCAAGCTGGACATTGGTTCCTCTGATGAGGTGAAGGAGTACCTTCTTGGCCTTGGATGGGAGCCTACGATCTGGAACCACAAGATTGATCCCGTGACACGCAAGAAGACTAAGACCTCCCCCAAGCTGCACGGGGATGACGGGTCAATGTGTACCGGATTGGATACGATTCCTGGCGCTGAAGCGACAGTACGCAAGATCAAGGAGTACCTGACTATCCGCAATCGCAGGAATGTCCTTGCCTCTGACTCCGGATCAGGCTGGTTGAACCATACGCGAGTGGTGCGAGAAGGGCTGATTGGATCGGATGCTGATACCGTTGGTGCTGTTACTGGGAGATTCACGCACAGAGTGGTAGCCAACATACCGAGGTCAACCTCCGCATACGGTGCGGAGATTAGAGCTCTATTCACCGCACGCCCCGGCTATGTCATGGTGGGATGGGATGCCAGTTCCCTCGAAGCTAGGATGGAGGCACACTATACATTCCCGATTGATGGTGGAGCGTACGCTGCTGAACTGCTGGAAGGAGACATTCATACCAAGAATCAGCAGGCACTGGGCCTGCCCACAAGGGCACAAGCCAAGACATTCAAGTACGCGGTAACCTATGGTGCCTCTGCTAAGAAACTCGCTAGCCAGTTCGGATGGAGTCAGTCCCATGCAGAGGATGTGTACCAGGCTTTCTGGGACACTAACCCAGCACTAAAGGATCTGCACGGTCGAGTACAGAGAGCGGCAGCTAGGGGCTACCTTGTAGCACTGGATCGCCGGCGCATACCTGTTGATTCCATGCACTCCGCACTGAATAGATTGTTCCAATCAGCGGGTGCAATCACTATGAAGTACGCCATGTACCTCGCTGATAAGGAGATCAAAGGTCTTGGATTGGACGCATACGGATTGATACGCTACCATGACGAGGAACAATGGGAGGCACGGCATTACATTGCTGATGACATAGGGAGGATAGGAATTGAAAGCATTGTGAACGCAGGGAAGATGCTGAAGTTGAATGTTCCCTTGACAGGGGAATACAAGATAGGAAACAATTGGGCTGAAACTCACTGAAGGAGATTGATATGGCTACGCTCACTGGCACTGTTGCATCCAAAGCTCGTAACGGTTCTTCGATCAAGATCGGGGATGACTGGTACGGCGCATTCAAGGGGAAAGGACTTGAAACAATTGAACAAGGACACACTGTCCAAGTGGATTGGGACTTCGATAAGACCGGGAAGTACCGCAACATCAAGAGCGTCTCTGTTCTTGGCGGTGCTCCTCGCGCTCCTGCTCAGGTTACGGGCGGCAGTGGCGGGTACTCCAACTTGGGTGTTGAACTTGGTCACGCATCCAAGCTGGCTATGGATCTTGTCTTGGCTATGCACGATCCTCGTAATGTTGGCGATGATGACTTCTATGCGGACTGGATGAAGCACACACGCAAGGTATACAAGGCTATGTCCGCGCTGCGCTCAGATATGAGCAAGCCCGCTGAAGCGCCTGCTCCTGCTCCTGCCGAAGAAGAGAGCATCTTCTGATGTTCTCCAGAGTTGTGGTGGACGCGGATTCTCTTTTGTACCGTTGCGGATTCGCTGCGGAACAGGAACCCGTGTCCCACGCTTGCCACAACTTGAAGCAGCAGATAGCCAGCATAAAGGAAGTGCTGGGCTGCGATAACGTAGAGTTGTACATCAAGGGGAAGGGCAATTTCAGGACAGAGATTGCCGTCTCTTGTACGTACAAGGGAACGAGAGAGAACAGGGTGCCCACTCATTACCCAGCCCTCAGGGACTACATTAAGGAAGTCCACGGGGCAAAGGAAGTGGATGGCATGGAAGCCGACGATCGCTGCTCTGCGATACTGTACGAGTTCCAAGAGAGGGACTCCGGTGTTGTAATAGCTGCAATGGATAAGGATCTCTGGAATACACCGGGATGGCACTTTAACTATGACCCAAGAAAGTGGACTACGGAGTACGTTACGGTTGCGGAAGCCGACTACAACTTCCTCAAGCAGTTGGTCACAGGCGATCGCTCAGACAACGTTCCTGGACTGCCGAGACTGGCACAATCCAGTATCGAACGCTTGGCGCTTGAGGGTGTACGAGCAGGAGGGGTTGGAGAAACCAAAGCAACCCGAATCCTGAACTCCCTGAATACCAATCAGGAGCGCATTCAAGAAGTCTGGCGCCTGTACCAAGAGTACGGTAAGGAAGTAGAGTGGTCGCAACAGGACGTACAAGAGTACTTCGTCGAGCAAGGAAGACTCCTGTGGATGACAAGAAGGATGCACGCAGACGGAACACCAGTACTGTGGGAGCCACCAGAGGGACTGCTCTAAAGGCCACAGAGATACGGAAGTACAGGGAGCAGCAGTTAGAGAAGCAACTGTACATCTGCCCTCTGTGCAGAAGGATGATAGCTCTCGATGAGGCAGCACTGGATCACTGCCACAAGACAGGAATGATCCGCAGGGTACTGCACAGATGGTGCAACTCTGTGCTTGGTAGGGTAGAGAACTGGGCAGGCAGGAGTGGGATCGATAAGATCGACTTCCTCAAGGCCGTAGTACACTACTTGGAGGCTCCGCAGACAACTGTAGTGCATCCAAGTCATGGGAAGCGCAGACGCAGGAGACGCAAATGAAGGTGTACACCGTTGAGACTAAGGATACGATATTCTGGTCTGATCGTAAGCTGGATGCTACGTACAAGCACGTAGAGTTCCTGTACGGTCAAGCTAGGTTCGGCGAGATGAACAAGGATGATCTCGTTAGAAAGGGAAAGAAGACGATCCAAATCCAACTTGAGGAGCAGAAGCAATGAAAGCGGATGAGTACCGAGTTCTTCAAACGGCTATCGAAGAAGGCGTAATGAATGGCTTTCTGAAAATCTATCCAGAAGATGACGATATCTTTGATACTTACAAAGAGCTCGCCATGGTCAATGCAGTGATGGATTCTATCCTGGAGTGGTTCCACATCGAGCGGCCTTGGATTAAAGAGTCGAATGTCTGATCTGGAGTTATACGCAAAGTCCCTGAACGCTAGGGTAAAAGTCGAGAACGAACTCTGGCAGGTAGCGATAGGAGCAGCAGAGTTGCCTACCCGAGAGAAGTGCAGGGAATGGGCACAGAGGCTAGGCATACCTGATGATGTCCTAGCTAAATTCAAGGAACTCTTTGGAGACAAGTATGGCTGACATCACAATGTGTACTGGAAGAGATTGTCCATTCAAGTACAGATGCTACCGAGCTATGGCGCAATCCCATGAGTTGTACCAAGCGTACTTCACAATCCCTCCTTACGATACAGAGAAGGGAGCCTGCGAGCACTTCTGGGATCTTAACCCTGACATGGAAGATGTATGCAAATAGATACAACTTCTGGAAACAAGGTAGTATATTCTGAAGCACAGATCAGAGCTAAAAGAAAATATTACGAAAAAAATAAAACCAAGATTATTGCGGCTTCGTCCGCTTATAACAAAGCAAATCCAAAAAATAATTCTACTTCGGCTAAAAAATGGAGAGATCAGAATCCAGAAAAACGAATGCACTTAGTTGCAAAAAGAAGAGCTAAGTTAAAAAACTTGGAGTTTAATATAGATGTTGCTGACATAATTATACCAAGTGTATGCCCAATACTTGGCATACCTCTTCTAAGAGGTCTAGGTAAAATAGATAGAGGTTCTCCTTCTTTAGATAGAATAGATATTAAAAAAGGATATATCAAAGGAAACGTTCAGGTCATATCTGCAAAAGCTAATATGATGAAAAATGATGCTTCTTTTGAAGAACTGAAACTTTTTGCTAAATGGGTAAACAAATGCGTATTATAGTAATACCGGATGCCCAAGTAAAAAAAGATGTGCCTCTTGGGCATCTAACAGCGCTTGGGAATTACATAATGGATAAAAAACCAGATGTAATAGTAAACATTGGCGATTTCTTCGATATGCCATCTTTGGGACAGCATAACTCCAAGGGGCACATTGTCTATGAGGGAGCACGGATGCTCTCGGACTTGGAGGCTGGATGGGAGGGCATGGAGGCTCTTCTTTCCCCGCTGAACAGGCACAACGATATCCAGATCCGCAGCAAGCACAGACCCTACAGACCGAGGAAGGTATTCTGCTATGGCAATCACGAAGCTAGAAGGGACAGACTCATTGCCCAGGAGCCTTTTTTGCAGGGGGCCTTGCCTGGTTACGATCTGTGTAGACGCTATGGATGGGAGGAACATGATTTCCTTAGCCCTGTCCGAATCAACGGAGTTAATTTCTGTCACTATGCACAAGGAGGAGCCATGGGAAGAGCAATCTCCCGTGCCCACCTGATCGCTACCAAGAAGCACGAGTCATGGATCGTAGGACACCAGCAGACCTTTGATTACTACATCTCTCCGCATGTAAAGACAGATGGCTCACGAGTACAGTGCATCATTGCTGGAGCGTTCTACCAGCATGAAGAGGATTACATGCAGTACCAAGGGAACCAGCATTGGCGCGGTGCCCTGATGTGTACAGAAGTACAGAACGGCTCCTACGATATCGTCACTCTATCCATTGACTATCTCTTGAGGAATTGGCTGTGAAGGTACTGGTAGCTTGCGAGTACAGTGCGACTGTCCGAGAAGCCTTTAAAGCCAAAGGACACTACGCAATGTCTTGCGATCTGCTTCCTACAGAGATTCCTGGAGAACACTACGAAGGAGATGTACGAGATATCCTGCACGATGGATGGGATCTGATGATCGCGCATCCTCCTTGTACTCATCTTGCAGTCAGTGGAGCACGTTGGTTCAAGGATAAGCGAGAGGAACAGAAGGAAGCTCTTGCGTTCGTACAGGAACTACTGGACGCGCCTATCCCAAGGATTGCACTGGAGAATCCCATCTCCATCATCTCCTCCAAGATACGCAAGCCGGATCAGATCATCCAGCCTTGGATGTTCGGACACGGAGAAACTAAGGCAACCTGTCTCTGGCTGAAGAACTTGCCTGACCTTGTTCCTACGAATATCGTGGATGGCAGGGAGGCTAGGGTACACAAGATGGCTCCTAGCCCTGACCGTTGGAAAGAAAGATCCCGAACCTTTACCGGAGTAGCTCAAGCAATGGCAGAACAGTGGGGTTAATATGGACGATTCCGAAATCGACTTCAATCTCAACGACTACACAGGAGATCGTGTAAATCATCCTAAGCACTACACACAGCACCCATCTGGAATAGAGTGCATCCAGATCACGGAGCACTTCAATTTCTGTGTTGGTAATGCAATCAAATACCTCTGGAGGGCAGGACTGAAGGACGATACAATACAGGATCTACGCAAGGCCATTTGGTACATTGAACGTGAGATTGAAAGGAGAATAGCATGAGTGAGTTCCGCAACAGCTTCGGTGAGAACGTATTCAAGAACAAGTACGCTCTCTTCCCTGATCAGACTTGGGCAGAGAAGTCCAAAGATATCGTTCACGATGTAACCACTAACCTCTTTGCCAAGGATCATCAGGATTCCTTGGAGAAGTTCATCGCATCGTTCAAGTTTATTCCTGGTGGCCGGTATGTCTACTACGCAGGACGACAAGCTCGCTTCTACAATAACTGCTATTTGTTAAAGGGAGAGGAGGATACAAGGGAGGAATGGGGTCGCCTCCTTAAAAGAGCTAGTGATTGCCTGATGTCAGGCGGCGGTATTGGCGTGGATTACTCTGTCTTCCGTCCTCATGGGGCAACTCTGGGCCGTACTGGAGGTCGAGCAAGCGGGCCTATCCCCCTCATGCACTCTATCAACGAAGTCGGAAGAAATGTTATGCAGGGTGGAAGCCGACGCTCTGCGATCTATGCCAGCATCAACTGGCGACACGGGGACGCAGAAGCCTTCCTGAAGGTAAAGAACTGGAAGGACATGCCTGTGCACGAAGGGTACTCTTTGCATGACGCGAAGAACGACAACTTCAACTTCCCTGCTCCTCTGGATATGACGAACGTATCCCTGAACTACGATGATGCATTCTTGGATGCAGTGCAGCAGGGGTACATTCCCTCTGTGTTCGTAGAGAACTGCCGCCAAGCTATGTCATCCGGTGAGCCCGGATTCTCCTTTAACTTCGGAGACAAAGAGAATGAAACGCTACGTAATGCGTGCACTGAAGTTACTTCTGCTGATGACTCTGATGTGTGCAACCTTGGCTCTATTAACATTGGCCGGATTGATACACTACAGGAATTCAGGGAAGTCGTTCGGCTTGCGTCTGGGTTCCTGGTATGCGGAACTATTACGGCGGACCTTCCCTACAAAAAGGTATACGAGGTTCGCAAGAAGAACCGCCGATTGGGTCTTGGACTCATGGGAATACATGAATGGCTTCTGAAGAGGAATTACAAATATGAAATGGTTCCTGAGCTTCGCCAGTGGATGGAGGTATATCGCGAAGAGTCCGAACGTGCAGCGAATAGCCTCTGCGACCGCCTTAGCATCAGCCGTCCTGTTGCCTACCGCGCTATCGCGCCCACAGGGTCTATCGGCATACTGGCTGGGACTACTACTGGTATTGAGCCTTTGTTTGCTGTGGCTTACAAGCGACGATACCTAGTAGATGGTACGAAGTGGAAGTACGAGTACGTTGTGGATGCTACTGCGGATGCTCTGATCCGTGAGGGAATCAATCCCGATACCATCGAGACTGCTATTGATCTAGTTCCCGATTGGGAACGCCGAGTGAGGTTCCAAGCTGATGTCCAGGATTACGTCGATATGTCTATCTCTAGTACTATTAACCTCCCCTCTTGGGGCAGCGATCTCAATAATGATGATCGTGTTGGGGAGTTCTCCAGTATTCTGGCTAGGTACGCTCATCGTCTTCGCGGTTTTACTTGCTACCCCGATGGTGCTAGAGGAGGTCAGCCGCTAGAGGCTGTGTCGTACAAGGAAGCCATTAAACACAAGGGCGTTGTGTACGAGGAGAATGATCAATGTCTCGGAGGTGTCTGTGGACTCTGACAAACCGGACTCAAAGGTAACTACGTTCCCCAAAGCAAAGAGGGCTACCCCGGATGATTGGGAAGCCCTCCCTCTGGCTCACGTGTGCTCAGTGGACGATAACATCCAGTCATTCAAGTGGGCCATCCACATGAAAGGAGATGGCCTGTGGTTCATCTGCTCTAACTGTGGATTGGGTCTGGATATGCAGACTGTACTGGACTGTTTCGAGGGAGAGTGATTACTTAAACCCGTCATGCTCAAGGGAGTAATGGTTGGCATCTTGGAATCGTCCACCCCAGGATCCACCCATTGACTCCCACTTTTCTCCCAGAGGCTTGTGCGCCTCTCCATCCGTACAGTACTTCCCATCCTTGAACAGATTGAGATCCATTGCGAGTCTCAGTTTGTGACAAGAGTTCCTTGATCCGTACCCTACCTTCTCTCCTAGTGCTCCGTGCAATCGGGGATCACGGTACGCATCACCCAGAGTAACCTCGTAGCCCTGCTCATAAGCCCAGAGGATTAACTCTGAGATCATCTTGGAAAAGAGTCTCTGCTTCTGGGAGAGTGTCATTGCGGAGCCTGCTCAGGTACTTGTACCTCAAAGAAGTCCCTAGCAAGAGCATCCCGACTGCCTCGCGCATTAGGAGAAAACGTATCCACTTGCTCTAGGACACCCAAAGCTACGTTCATTTTGGTAGCCAATGCTTGACTGAACGGTTCTTCTACGCTGGATACGAACTTCCCATCACCGTACCTAATGTTGCTTAGGGCTCCGCCGGCATCTGCTTTAAGATCGGAGATGTTCTGTTGGGCAATCCTCTGTACGCTTAGTGCAGCCCCAGCCCTTTTATCTGCTGGAAGAGATGCAACATCCTGCGCCAGCTTATCGTTAAAGATACGATTGTAGATACCCGCTCTATCCAGTTTCTGTACTGCCCATATTTGACCAGCACTGTAGTTAAGACTGTTATAGAATGCATTTGGGCTGTTGGTAGCCGCATTAGGATCAGCAACAATACTGATAGTCGCAGCAGTTGCTCCTGGTGCTACGGCAGGATCTACAGGCAGACCAGTGGTAGCATTAACTACGCCTTGAAGCCTGTTCTCAGTAGTAGCGACTGCCCTCACAACTTGTCCGGCTAGTTCAGTGATTATGCTTTTGCCTTCTTCTGTCCTCAAAGCATCTGCTACTGAGGTTCGCAGCAATTCCGGAGCAAGTCCACTTGCCAGCAATCTCCCAACAGTAGGATTGCTGAACACATCCACACCGTACCTAGTTTTCAAATCCTCAAGAGTTCTTGCTCGGATTGCGAACTGACTCTTATCTCCGAACAAGTACTCGTTAAGATTGTCGATTGTTGCTTGCACTCTTGCGCGAGATTGCTGTGCAATTGCTGGATCTACTCGCAGGACTGTTCCGTCTGCTGCTTGTACTGTCGTTCCGAAAGCAACATCAAGCTGCCGCCCAACAGCCAAAGCGCCAGAATTGAATTGTTCTTGCGCTGCTGCCGGATCACTCAAGTTAATTCCTTTCATTAAAAAATCTAGTTCTTTGGACAAAGCAGGAAGGACTTGTTTTTCTACGTTAGCAACATAATTGTTAGAAAAATCCGTTTGTGCCCTATCAGAGGCTTGCCAAGCAAATGACTGCTCAGCTCTTCCTTCGGCTCTTGCCGCCCGCACTTGCTCTACGCGAGTTGCTTCTTGCTGCACAAGATCATCGTTCTGGAGCTTCATGATTGCTTGCCAGTTCCAGAAGGTAAGTTCTTCAGGAGACATGGTATCTACAGGCTTAGGAGGAGCAAGTTTTGCCTGCATCAAATTGCTTTGTACGTTATTAACTTGTTTGTTCCTTGCAGCCTGTTCCGCTGTTATTGATGCAGCCGCTTGCGCTTCTTGTGCCCGAAGCAACTCAATTGTTTGCTTGTACTCTGAACCAACAGCACCAGCAGCCCTGCGATACCTCTCAGCAAACCAAGGTTCTTTTGCAATCTTTTCCCGCAGTCTAGCCTCTAGGCCCAGTTCAGCATTTGTTGATCGTCCCATAGATTGCAATTGAGCAACCCTGTCAGCTTTCTGCGCTACCTCTTTTTCTCCCGCAGTCATAGGAGTGTACTGCTCCCCAAGAGGATCAGCGGTGTACCCAAGATCCATCCGAAAAGATTTCTCCATTTCGCTCTTGAACTGATTTTCTTTTACCGTTCCGTAGAGTTCTAGTCCACCAGCAACGGCTCCTCCTGCTGCCTTAAGAAGCATCTCTCCTGATTGATCCACTACCCCTGCTTGCGGAGTAACTGCGTTTGCTACTTGGTTAATGTTAGTGGACTGAATGCTAAAGTCTGCCATTATTAGTTCCCTGGAGTAAGGTTTCTGTCTTTCATGCGACGAGTGTTATCGTCATTCAAGAGGTTGCTGGTTGCTCTGCTAAGTACTTCTGCTCTATCGAGATCGTCTATTGTTGCCATGAACGTTGAGTACCCCTGCTCCAGTACGTCCTTTTTTGCGTAGTCCTTATCAGACAACGCTAGACCTATTTGAATCCTGTACTCTGCCGCAATCCTCGAAAGATCCCAAAGCACCTGATCGTGCTGCTTTGAATCCTTATCAAATTTGTAGAGCAAGGATTTGCTTGCTGTTTCTATGCCAAGCAATCGAAGCAATGTACTGTAAGAAGAATCGTTCCTCGCAGAGATGGAGTCCTGAGCCTTATTCATTACAAGGCCATACCTGTGCGCCATGTACGCTTTCGTAATGTTGCTTGTACTGCCTGCCAACTCAGCCAACTGCGCGGCTACAAGATCAGATGCGTACAGAACAGGGGTTAGCTCAAGTTCTTTCATCCTTGTCCCTTGCAGGATCTGCCCGATCATTCCGAATTTGTCGTTAATGTTCTTAACAGTGGTAGCGGACACACCAAGGAACGCAGTCATTGGCTTAGCATTGTCGCCAAGCAACGCATCGTAGATCATATACAACGATTGCCCGTTACCCATACGTGCTGCAAAGGCAGTATCTTGCTCCATGACATTACGCATGAAGGAATCAAGGCCTCCCAAGTACACATCCTTGATCTCTTCCATGTCGGGCTTACGGCCAGTAAGATTGTATATTGCATCCGCAATCTGTTGACCAAACGGATAACCAGCGGCACCGAACAAAGCAATGTTCCCGATAATCAGACGGAACCTTTCCCCAGCAGTAACATCCCTGCTAAGGAAAAGCATATCCTCCGACATCTTCCATCCGTACTGTCGCATTTGCATGAATAGGCCAGTAGCTTCGTTCCTTTGCCAGAATGCGCTAGCGCCAGGAGATGTATGACTCATCAGCTCGTTAGTTCTTCCGCGAATCCACTCAATGTACTCATCGCTTCCTTTAGGAAATGCACCCTTAGCTGCCTTGTCCAGAGCTTCCCTTCTGGCAATTCCAAAGGAAGTTGCTCTAAAAAATTCCTCGCCTTTATAAGTGGGTACTCGGCCAACTTGTTCCGCCTCTCTAAGGAACCTGACAAGAGGATGCACAAGTTTATCTACTTGTTTTATTACGATTTGTTTTGGTCTGCTTGTTGGAAGAGTAGAAACAATCTTTGTAGTGTCTAGCGTTGCTTCAGTTGTCCCTACTTCTTTCCACCCAGTGCGCTGCCAATCATAAAGAACTTCTGTAAATTCTCCTTTTTTATAATAACCGAGCGCAGTTGCTGCCCGAGTATCCAGAACTTTCACAAGTTTATTATTGAAGTCTCCAAGGCTAGCCATAACAATGAATGGCGCATCCTTAAACGCAAAGGTTCCATGAATAGGTGATTTAAGTACTGCGTCCTTCAAGCTCAATGCTTGTAGTACGAAGTGACCGAAGTTACCCAAACCCATTGTAAGCGAGTACGTCACTGTCTTCATAAAGTTCAGTGCATCGTTTTCGGTTACAATTGTCCCTCGCTGTACCGCTTTTGGCAACCAACGCAAGTAATCCTTGTCTCCAAGTAGCCTAGCCATGCCTTTAGCAAGCGAGAGCTTCTTCTCCATAACCTTCGCACCAAGAGCATCAGGGTGCCTCAGTTCCCGAAGGATGTGCATCCTTTGTGCTTGTGCTACTTGAAGTACGTTCTCTGATATTCCTTCAGGATTCTTGATCCACACCCCATCCCTAAACAACTGTTCTGGTGCGGGGAATCGGACATTAGGATTATCAAGACGCAGCCATTTCCCGTACTTAGCCATCCAGGAATTAACTTCTTTGATGGCGAAATTGCTGTAGCCAGCCATCCGACTAGCGTGTGTCATCTGCTGCGCCAATGCTTCAAAAGGAGGAACCAGTTCAGCGTAGTTACCAACGTAACCGTCTGTCAGATGCTCTCCTCGTTTGGAGTAATACAGTTTTCCTTTGTGCTGGTTCAATTGCAAGACTTGTTCGTTCTCTGCAATCCCTTTCATTGGAAGATCCTCTCTGTCGAACACAGAGTTGAACTTACCGTCCCTACTGAACTTACCGTTAGCAATTTCTTGCTGAACTCTTTGTAGCGTGTATCCGTCATGGATATTGTGAATGTCAGCATCGTATTGCCTACGAAGAGCATTCAACTGCACCTGGTTAGCATTAGCCCCTAGTCTGGTAATTGCTCTCTGGTAATCATTGTACTTTGCTTGGATCTGCGTCATTTGCTCTGCGTACTTCATCGCATGAGCTTCGCTGGGGAATATCGCATGGACAGAAGGACTAACATCCCCCATCTCTTGTTTTACTAGCCACTTTTCTGCGTACCTGCGCGCACCACCCTCCGTGTAACCAAGCACGTACGGATTAAGCCCGCTGGATTTTACTTTGCTGTACTTCTGGATGATGTGTGTTACTTCTTGTCCTGCATAATCCATCCTACCGTGCAGTCGCAGTACAGTATTTGTTTTATCCGCTAATTCAGTGGCGGCTCCTGCTTTATCAACCACCATTCCGTTTGATAGAACAAATCTTGCATTTTCTGAAATAGCCGTTCGGTTATCTACCGCTCGGGCAAGAAGGAAGTCATCGATACCTGCAATATCATCAACGGTGTAATGGCTTAATCCAGCCGCTGCTGCATTGTCGTACTGCCTTTTATTCATAAGCTCGTAGTCAAGATCGTACGACGCCCTGTACGCATAGTAAGCTGACTTCTCCTCAAGAGATGCTTGTCTGCCGTACACGCTAATGTAGTGCTGATCTATTTCGGTTTCATCAAACCACTTACCCAGTGTTCTTCCAGTAGGATCACTAGGGTTAGGAGTACGCATACCTTTTAGCATCAACTCCTGCACTTTATCTAACTCATCGCCTCCAAGTGCTTCCCAGAACTTGTACAACCTGCTGTAATTCTTAGCGTACTCGGATGTTTCCAGAGCAGCACTTGTTGCTCCGCGCAGTTGAGATTTAGTACTGGTTCTCTTTGGACTCCAAGCGTACTTACCGATACCAAAAAGATTATCGATCCAGTTGGCATCTTTAGTTATTGTTGTATCCATCCATCCGGATTCATCAATACCGCGACGTATCTGGATAAGCCAGCCATTTCCTCTAGCATTAGGGATTACTTTGAAATTAGAAAGACCTTGAGCATTACCTGCCTGCCTAGCACTTTGTTCTGTATAGAAAGGAATGCCTGCCCTTGACTGAATGTTAACAGCCATGAATTGGTTTGGCCCTTCTACAACGTGTTCAAAGTAAGCCAGGTTCTTACCGGGGAACTCTGTTCGTTGAATCCTTTGTTGCTCTGCTGATATTTGTGCAGCGCTGCCTTTTATACGCAAAGGATCTACTGCTTTCTCTAGTCCTTCTGCAAGCGGTTCTACCATCTCTCTTTGAACAATAGAAAGCAATTCAGGATTCTGTATCCCGCCGGGATAATTCATTTGGGTACGGTAGCGAAAGTTCTGGGCAGTGACTTTCCCGCCCTGTATTTGATTGGCAAGCAAACGACCAGCAGTTGTGCTACCCATGGTTGCTTTAATTAGATCAATGCTGGATAGCGCCAGAGGAATATCAAACAAAGGATTATCTATGAAGTTCTGGAATGTCTTGTTGGAGAAAACTTGATCTACTGTACTTGCCGGATCAAAACTCTTTCCAAGGATGTTTTCTTGGACTTGCCCTTGCTCGTCAATTACCCCTTTTATTGCAAGCAACTCCTGAAACTCAGGCTTATCAAGCTGGCTAGTAGAGATCATATCCCTAAGCATTGACATTGCTTGCAGTGGATTATCCAGTGCGCCTTTATCAAGAAAAGAATCCCGAATACCCTGCATAAGAGTATTAAGTCTTTTGCCGAATTCTTCATCGCTTATGGCAGGATCCCACAACTGATCCGCATTTACTTCACTCTTAGTTCCAGGGAAAAAGAAGAATGTACTAACACCGCTCTTTGCGCCAGCATAAATACTGTTAACAAACGTTTTCAGCAAATCGATTGTTTGTCGATACATTGCTACGTCTGTGTATATGGGTTCTCCTTGAGGACCAACAGCCAATGGCTGAATATCAGCTTGATCTTTTGGTACGTACTTGGTTTCTAACTCCCTTGTTATTTCGTTAAATGCGTTGTTTAATCGCAACAGACGCGCATTCTTTCTAATGTCAGAGCCTATGTCTTCAGGACGAACTACTTCTGCCGGATCTGAATCCTTTATAGTTGCTGCAAAATCCGCAGCATAGTTCTCCATCACCATGTTGGTTTCTTTAGGAATACCTTGAGTTACTACTTGCTGGGCGAGGTCTACGTTCCCGCTCGCAAGAGCAGAATCCAGAGTACTTGCAGCAATTCCTTTGCTTTCCTGCTCTGATTTTAATTGTAACTCTGTTCGCATTCTTTGCTCATCGCCAAAAGACAAGCGCGTCCTGTTAAGATTCATTTGATCTTGAGAGACGCTTCCCTGTGCCATGCTGAACTGTAACGCCAAGGACTCCAGTTGATCCGGAGAATACAGGGGTTGCTCTTGGACAGGAGGCTTAATAGAGTACGTCGGAGTTATTTGCATTACGCTTTGCCTTGCGAAGCATTAAGACCAAATGAGGCGAGGTTACCAAAGATATCCGCAGCAGCGCCGAACTGACCTGCTCGACTCTGTGCCCTAGAAGCGTTAGCAAGGAACTGGGATTGATTGAGTGCTGCCTGCTGCTGCATACCTTGGAAGCCAATAGCAGCACCGGCTTGGCTACGAATGCTTCCCATTGCTCCAGCTTGCCCGCTTCCTGTAGCGCCAGTAGACACAGCAGATTGCTGTACCATAGCGGAGCGGATACGCGCCTCTCGCATAGCTTGTACAGCGTTCTTCTTGTTCTGCTCCATTTGGATAGCAGTCTCTACCTTCTGGGCTTTACGCTGTTGTTGAGCAGCCTCTTTGGCTTCTTTAGCAGCCATAATTTGAGAGCCTGTTTGCGCTACCAGTGCTGTAATAATAGCCGCTTCAATACCCATTTAATGCACCTCGAACCTGAACAGTTGATACGTATTACCATCGACTCCCAGCATGAACTTATCCGTAGGGTAGAACCCCATCATGCAAAGGAACTTCTCTTGTTTCTCGCTAATCCAAGGAGCGTACAGCACTTCCTTGATTTGCATCTGCAACTGGCACACAGTAGCCATGAGCGCCTTATAGATTGAGTGCGTCCACTTTTTTACCGTGCAGTGCAGGATAACTTCTCCCGAAGGAGCGCGATCTCCTGATATCCTCCAGTACAGATTCTCATCCAGTACCGTCATCATGGTTCTTTGTTAGCTCCCATCTCAATATTCCATCCAAGCAATTGGAGATCCTTGCCTGCTTCCGTAGCGAACTTGAACGAGAGTGCCCTGCCATTACCCCGGATCTTATTCCGAGTGGTAATCACAGAGTACCCGTAGCTCAGACTTCCTGCGCTAGAAGGAATAAAGTTCTGCCTGTATCGGTACGCCTGGAACTGCTGGCCCCATCGACCAGCATCCTCAGAGGTACACCATTCCCACTGAGCTTGAATCAAGCAACTAGAAGGAGCAGAGAGAGTAAGCGTACCTGAGCCTTCGTCAGTCCAATTAGTCTCAGTACGGTTACAGTGAACAGTCAGGTACGGAGCGTACTTCTTTCTGGCACTATCTCCGCCAGTGATGTACCCCGTAACAAGATAAGCCGCAGCATCCGTACCGCTAGCACCAGTATACCAGTCCTTGAAAGTATTGTCCTTGAAATACGATGCAGTCATCAGGTACGTACCGGATGTATCCGATCGCATTGTGCTGTACTTGAAGTCCGAATTAGCGAGGCTTCTGGATTGCACAGGAACAGGAATGTACCCCGTTACCAGAGGACTACGAGAGCCAGCATCCTTGAACGTGAACCTACTCCACGCTGGCATGGAGAGATCCAGAATCAGTTCGTGCGTGTACCTGTGCCGGTACAGGAATCTATTCTCTACTGCTCTGTACAGCCAACGGCAACGCTGGGATACGTCATCGAAGTACCCCACTGCGTACTTCTTAGAGCTGTACGGAATGGCATTGTACAAAGTCTGAATAGTGAATTCCGTCAAGGACTGAATCTCAATTCCACCTTGTCCCATACCAAGAGCAAAGATACCGTTACGGCTCCAGTACAGCACAGCATCCGTTGTTACGATAATACTCTCAGCCGCAATTGCACCGTTGTTGGTCAGGAACTGGGACTGGTACTCCGTAGCAGTAAAGCCTCGATCACCGCCAGCAATAGCCCATACACCGTTATCGGCAAAGACAAGCAAGGATGACTTGAACGGAATGAGTGCCTTGATGTTGACAGCATCGGGCAATTGCAAGTAACCGCCATCTGTGTCAATTAGATCGCTTATGTCCTCTGCGGTAGGATCAGCCTCTTGGTAACAAGCCTCCAGATCCGTCAGGTTATCCACAAGCTGCGAGAACAGTACGAAGGTTCCTACCTTGGGGCTTTTGGAATCTCCACCTGTTTCGCCAGGAGAGCAAGCAAAGAAGATCCTGCCAGCATACGCAGCAACAGCCTTGATGCCTCCTGTGGATTGATCCGTTGGGATGGAAGTCTTGTAGTTCCTGCGAGCAGACCAACCGGAAGCAACATCTTCATCGTAAGTATCCTTACGGCCCTGACTGCGATCAAAGAGATCGATGATGTAATGCCCTGAAGCAGCAGGAGTATTGCCTGCCACAATGTTATCCAGAGCATGCGGGTAGTAAGCCTTACGTCCATTCTGGAGGAACGTCATTGCGGATACCATCACATCCGCATTGCTGGGATATACTCCCAAGGAAGTAAACGTGCGCTCTACGGGATCCTCTACTGTACCGTTGTTCATGGTACTGGGATTCTCTGGATCAGCAGAGCAGAAGAACTCAGGAGGCCAGCCCTGATTGTACAGATTGTAAGCGTGCAGATCCGTCAGAGTGCTAGTGCGCTCATCCGTAGCAAAGCCGTCATCCACACCCCAGAAGTCACGTACCTTCAAGCGAGTAAAGGTCAACGTGTAAGTACTGCTTACGGGTTGGATTACTCGGAGGGCTTGATCGCCTACAGCAACAATCAAGTTACCTTGGATACTGGCAAATGAGAATCGCTCTCGAACAGTAGCTGTCAGAGAGATAGCGCCACCAAAGAGAATGTTACTGGAGACAGCGGTAGTATCCGCATCGAATACGTACAGCTTGTTGCCGAACTGATGCACCAAGTAATTAGCTTCAGGATCCTGGCCTACGTTCTCCCACAAATAGTTCTGTACAGCGCACGTAGTTGCAGTAGCGGTAATTGCCAGATTAACCAAAGAGTACTGGGACTCGTAGTCCATACCAAGACGACGAGCACGAGAACCATTCCTGTCAAGGATAAAGTTCTCTTCGTCAACAGAGGATCCTTCAGGGAAGTTAAGAGGGGATGCCTCTGTAATCAGTCCCTTGACCCACTGGTTCGCTTCAACCGGCTGCCGTTGCGTTCTCGCTCGCACGTTCTCTCCGTTCTCTGCTACGTTGACTTACGTTAACTGCTCGACTCTGAACTTGCTTCTGAAACATACGAACTGCTTCTTCAGCCTTAGCCTTGGATACCCAATCACCATCCAGTACTTTAGGCACAGGCCCACGAGTATTCTTGACTATCCAGTAAATTCCACTAGGCACTACTTCCATGTTTATCCTTTATCCAAGAGTGGGTTCTTTTCATAGCCAGAGAAAGCCTTTCTCCGACCGTAGTTAGGCAGACGAATACCGCCCTTAGCTCTCCATGCTCTACGAGAAAGCCATCGATGCTGGCGCGAAGCCTTCTGTTCAGCCTTCTCATTTGCAGCCTGACGAAGCGTATAGAAAGCAGTGCTCTTCGCTTCTTCAAGGAGCGCAGGAAAAGCCTCAGCGGGAAGATCAGGCACGCTGTTATCCAAGCCAGACCACTGAGGATTCTTAATGCCCCAACAAGAATTCTTTCCTGTTTGTAGCACTGAATCCACTGCGCTATCCCAAGAATCCAAGATGAGGGCGGAGTCATCGAAGGTAGTCCAGTACGTTGGAGCAACGTCATTACGAATGTTTAGTTTAACGCCAGAGACATCCACAACCTGTACGTTGCTGGCAGAGGAATCCCTACCTGCACAGTGCGTAAAGAAATCCTCTGGCTGGAGGTACGAGAGTTCATCCCACTTATCCTTGGCGTCCGTACTCGTGCGCTTGTTGTACTTGATCCAGCGCAGTTCCTTGATGTTCTCAGGAAGAGCCAAAGAGGTCGGATAATCTACATCGGTAAAAGATGTGCAACTGAATCCTGTTTGCAGATGCGGCCAGTTGCGGTTAGCCATCATCTCAAGGTACGTAGTCTTTACAATCTGGGCTACTTGCTGGGCTTCTACCGTATCGTCAATCGAGTTAATAGTATCGCCATCCATCTCATTCAGGATGTCCTGTACGATATCCAGCAGACTTAGCTTCATGTTATGTCCTGAAATAAAAAAGGGGTGGGAGGGATCACTCCCGCCGCACCCCTAATGGGTTACTCGTTATTAGACTTTGAGGTACTCAATAACGAATCGACCGGAGCCCTCGTTGATCGAACCGCCGGCTACACCGATTACAACCGTAGTCGTAGCGGTAATACCCGTCGAGAACGTACCCTTGAGGGCGGCAACAGCGAAGCCTACACCCTTAGCCGTACCGGAGATATCGGCACTGTCCGTACCGAGAGCCCCTTGACGACCAAAGGAGAGTGCTGCGCCTGCACCCGAGAGCGAGAGAGCCGTTTCTACTTCCACCCACGCCCGAAGCGGGAGTGCATTGAAGAGAATCGTAGTGGGAGCGTTGATGGAGTCGTTGTTAATCTTATCAGCAGAGAACTCTACCGCAAGATAGTTCAACGCACCTTCGTGCCCGCCCAGCGCACCGCGAGCCCCATCGGGGATCGAGATAGCGCCATAGCGAGTGTTAACGCCAAGACCGGAGCTATTTTCTTTAGCCATTGTGCATTCCTCCTATTAAGCCGTCTTTACGGCATCGGATACAACAACGCCAAGGGTGTCCTTGCGCTGAAGACCCATGCCCCAACGAGCAGTGGTAAGGAACTCATCACGCTGCCGATCCTTGTTACGCTCACCTTCTACCTTGGGCTGTTGGCGCCAGGCATTCATCACGGGCTTGCAGTTATCGTCCGCAATGCACATGAACAGGTTAGCAACACAAGTGGTGGAAGCGGATGCCGAACCATCAACCGAAGTGCCAGCCGCTACTTGCGGAAGCAGGTTGGAGGTCCAGATGTCCCAGCCGTGGATTCGCATAACGAACTGGTGCTCGTTAGCAAAGCCGTTCATCATGACTTCTTGGTACGCCGGATGACGATCAAGCTGCGAAGTGATGACTACTTTCTTCTGGAAGGTAGCAGCAACAACCGGATCAACAACAGCAACACGACCGAACTGCGGTACGTTGGCCTTATCGAAGGCAAGACGCATCGAGATCAGATCGTCCTCGCTCATCGTCCAGTTGGTGCCCGTAGCACGCTGGCGGTGTGCGAAACCGTTGACGAGGTTCTGGTTAGCAGCCGTTTGACCGTTGTAAGCCACCTGATAGAAGCGGCTCTCAAAGCGCTGCTGGATTGCACGGGTTGCCTCTTGGGCGCGTGCAGCCATCAGGGCCTCGATCTGCGAACCATCCTGACGAAGGATATCGGTTACGTACCAAGCATCGCCAATGTAATCGGTGATGGACAGGGTTACGTTGCCGGTTTCGATCGCGTTATAGATAAGAGGCGAATCCTCTTCTACTTCTTGAATCGTGGCCGTACCGATAGTTTTGATGTTCAGCGTCGAACCCGCACCGAAATCCGATACATCCCGATAAAAACCTTGGGGAAGGATCGCAGTCGGCAGGGTGCGAAGGATGAACTGACTGTACTGCTGGGCTTCGATAAACGAAGGGGTATTCAGCGTATAGTTGGACATAGTAGTCTCCTATTATGCTAGTCCGAGTTCCTTATTCACTTCCTCCTTGACCTGACGGAAGAACCCGACAACATCTTTGGTGCTTGCGCCCCACATGATGTTCTCTGGTGCCTTCACCTCAGTTGCCTTTGGAGAAAGAGCCTGCGTGTTTACCGTACTTTGTACGGAAGGAGCTGCCGCCCTCGTATCGAAATAACCAAGAACTGCTTTAGGTGAGCGCGCAGCCAAGGCACCAAGTTCCGCTACGCTAAGACCAAGGTCGTTAGCTTTTGCTTGAAGAGCATCCTGGACTTTATCTCCAAACTTCCCTTTAAGCGATTCAAGAACTTGTTCCCTATTCTGGCGTTCACGAAGAGCCTGTTCTCGCTTCTCCAGTACGGAGAGTACGATCTGCTCCTGATCCTCGACTTTCGGCATCGGGGCTTGGTCGGAACCCTTACCTTGTTCAAGGCGTTGAAGGAGTTGTTCCATCGTATCGACCTTCTTAGCAACCGTCCTGAGTTCAGCGTTCTCAGCCTCAATTCGCTGGATATGCTCCTGCGCTTTAGCTGCACCGATCAAGGCATCTGCTACAGTCCTGTACTTAGGCTTTCCTTCAGGGTTGGTAATCGCTTGAAGGAACTCACCGTACTCCGGCTTACCTTCTTGCTTTACCTGCGCTTCGACTGCTGGTTGGCTAGTCTCTGCCGTCTGGGCGTTGGTCGTGCCCAAGAATTCTTCAGACATATTTAATCCTTTCCTTGTAGGTCAATAATGCTTTGCACTTCCCGAAGCGCCCGAATGTAACCGGACGCATCTGCTTGAAAGTACCCGAAGCTAGGCAGCTCGTAGCATTTCGGCAGATTCCTTTCTGACTCTTTTTCCTTAATCTTTTCCTCAAGGATTCCGGTCAGAACCTCTAGAGCTTTGGCTGCTGAAACGATCTGGGACTTTCTGTCCGACTTAGCTTGATCGTCCCTAGCACCCTTGAACCATATTGTCTTCAAACAGTTACTTCTTCTTCGACTTCTTGGCTTTGGGCTTGGCCTTTTTCATTTCAGCCATTTCTTCTTTCTTGCCTTTCATACCTTTCATTTCTTTCTTGTGGCCGTAGTGCATGGGCATTGGGTTTGTCTCCTTAACAGTTCCAAGCTCTGAGTGATTTGTTGATCCTACTGTCAGGATCGCGTTTGGTTTTCTCACTGGTCAGCTTGTCCTTCATGCCTTGCATACGCGCACAAAATGACTTACGTCTACCAGCATCCTTCTTTGTCTTAGGGTTAGGCGCAGGAGGTTTTAGGTTGCCGCCAGTAGCTTTGTTGTAAGAGGCTCGGCCTTTGGCGTTCAATCCGCCTTTCTCGGCCTTACCTTCCTTACGCTGCCATGCAGGAGAAGCCATTATCGCTTTCCTCCCAGACTTCCACCCCTAGTCCTGTTAGCACTTCTGCTAACTACTCTGCGGTTGGACTTATGATTAGTTCCGCCTTCCATTAGTTGTCGCTTGTGGTCTACGTCCTTTCCGTCACCTTTAGTGACCTTCCCATCACGTAGAGCTTCTCGACGAGCTTGATTCCTGGCAGCACGATTCTTTTTCTGTTCTGGCTGGCTGTTGTACTTGCGCTGTCGGACACTATCCGCAGTCGCTGTACTTTTGTATTCGCCCTTTTTAGCCATAGTTATAGTCTCCGATTATCGCAGAATACCGTTGATCTGTCAACCAACTGGCATACCGGGGGGCATTCCGCCCTGATCCGCAGCCATCATTGCAGCATCCTCGCCTACGGCCTGCTCCTGAAGAACAGCCATAAGACGCTGTTGCTCGGACTGCTCGATCAAAGCAATGTTGTCAGAGATCAACTGATAGCGTTCAACGCCAAAGAGATCCTCTGCCAGACGAGCCAACTGTTTGGAGCTTACGTGCGGAGCAATTAACTGGCCGACAGGGCTATTGAACAATCCCGTCAGGTTTTGGATAAGCTGTTGCTGGCTAAAAAAGTGCCTTGCCCCTACAGGACGCAGCTTACCGTTAGCAGTGATGTTCTCCTTGGTTACAGTGCTGAAGATCTGTGCACCCAGTTCATCATCAAAGACCCGAACGATATCGGCTGCATCCATGTTCCTGCGGGAGATTTCCAGCATGGCATTCAGGATAGGCTCCAGCATCTCTACTTCAAAGTTCTGGATCTTCTCTTGAAAGATACGGCCAGCAGCACTCTCCAAGGACTGAACCTCGTAAGCAGTCTTCTCGCCAGGAGTACGGATACCCATAGCCTGCTTAGGTGCTCCTGCGTAGTCCTCCATTCGCTGTTCGAGAATAGCGATCTGTGTATCCGCAGCCAGTGCCGTAGTATCAGGCACAAGCATAGTGACATCGCCCTCGACATCCATATGGATCTCAGCACCGGGAGCCCAGTCGAACTCCTCTATCTCGCCCTTGATCTTCAGGGGAGGGAATGCAATCAGATCGAATACGTCAGCCTTGATGTTCTCAAGGTGATCGATCCTGTACTGCATACCAACAAGATTGTGCAGCGGTCCCATAGCGTACAGGTTGTCAGGACGCAAGCGCCAACCAACGTGAGCTTTGGAGCCCTTAGGGAACCAACTAGGATTGACTTCCTTGCGGATTACTTTCGAGCGATCAATAATCGTAATGCAATGATTCCGCATAAGAGTATCAGTGTTAGGATCATACAGGTCGCCCTCGAATTCGATCAGTTCAACATACGGGGATTGGTAGTACTCGTACAGGTTACCGAATCCATCAATGGTGTACCCAGCAGCCTTGTCGAAGTCCTCGATGCTGTACTGACCGTTGGCAATGTCATGCCGGAACTTCATGGCCTTGGACAGAGCTTCCTTTACCCAACCTTCGTTAGGGAAGTCCTCTGCTAGTGCCTTTAACTCCCCGAGATTCATGATCTTCCGTGTCATCTTGGGAGAGTTCTTGAATGCAGAAGCTGCCGGATTGATCAGGATATCCAGAGGAGAGATCCGCATAACACGCGGGCCAACATAGCCCGGAATCATTTCTCCTGTGAGTTGATCCTCTTTGGTTTCGTTTACCCACTCTACGTCCGCAAAGGCATTGCCGTAGTCAATGTAGTCGTACAACAGTTGCGAGATTGCAGTACGGAACCCGCCAAGGCGAGTCTTGTTCTGCATGTAGGATTCAATGGCTTCCCGCTTTGCTTTGGTAGCGTCATCCAGAGAAAAGCCTTCCCACTTCATCCACTGATCGTTAGGGAACAGAGCAGCCATGTAGTTGGCGTGCAGGTTATCCCGAATCTGCGTCAGTTTAGGAGTAGTTGTGCTGTTTCTCCAAGGTAGGGTCCTGTTGGAAGTCTTGCTTGTATCCGTAGCGAACAGGTAGTTCCTAAGTTCCTTCTGTTCCTCTACCCACGGCTTACGCTGATTATGGAAATCATTCCACATCATGTATATTTGACCAGCAAGATTGTCCGGTCGAAGCTGATCCCTGAGTTGCGCTACATTACCTGCCATATGCTATTCCGCCCATCGTTGTGCCAAAACCGCCGAACCGCTTGTTGAACAATGCTAGTCCGGGAGTACCTTTTACTTTCTCAGTTCGCTCTCGTGGCTTCTGAGCAATCTCTACGATACTGGCTAGAGTATCCACTACGTCATCGTGAGCAGGTCTAGCCAGAAGGATCTCGTCTTCCAGTACAGGGATGTATCCGCCACGGTAGTGCCACATTGCCTGCTGCTGGTACCGAGGTTCCAGCACTGCTGCAATGCGCTCTTCCTTTGAACCCTGGTTCCTGTTAGGCCTGTACTCATCGATCTTGAGAGAGACGCCTCCCTCTTTAAATCTCTGCTTCAGGTCATTCACAATGACTTGTTGGGCCGTCGTGACTTCTGCTCTGAGCTTCTTGAATTGCCATTTGTTGTACATACCCACGAGCCTATCGTAGTACTCGCTGATCTTATCGCTCTTGAAGCGGTCAATATCGAGTACATAGATATCGTTAGAGGCATCAACGCCAATGACAACGATAGCCGTATAATCGGATTTTTTTGATAGACTGAACGCAAAGTCAACTCCTGCGTATACGTTAAGTCGGTTCTCCTTGAAGAACCAAGTGCCTGATACTTGCTTTAGGAACTTCTGATCGTAGTACTGGAACCTAGAGCGATCCACTCGATTGGATTCAGGATCGTTAGGATTGTTGTAGTACTGTGCATAGAACTGAGTCTTGTCAGTGTACTCAGCATAGATCCTGGAGAGGATCTTACGATCAAAGCCAAAGCGTTTTCCGTCCGGTCTAGCCTCTCTAGGCCAAGTGAATACTCCGTCCACCTCTACAACTTCTTCCATCATATCCCAAACTGGGATGTACTTAACGATCTCATCATTCTCGTTGTAGATGGCTTCCTCTTGTTTAAGCCATACGCTGTACTGATCTCCGGGATGATACCGAGTACCCGCTGCCTTAACCATTCCTCCAGCGTTCTTGATGCTGGACATCTGGGACATAGATGCAGCAGTCTTCCTACGGCCTTCTTCTGTGTACGCATTGTCAGGAACAACTACGTCATCCGCAATGATGACATCAGCGTGCCAACCAGTAGTGTTCGTAGTTAGACCAGCAGTACGGATCGTGTTATCCCGTACCATCTCTTTAGCCCGAGCAGGATGGTCTACGTTAATTGCCGTAGTGGACCACTTGCTCCTGCGTCCTTCGTCTTGATCCAGCATTTCAGGCCAGTACCTGCGGTACACTGGAGAATCAATGATGCACTTGATGGCGTACAACTGATCCTCTGCTAACTGGGCTGTAGCCGAGATGTACAGGATCGTGGACTCAGGATGCTTAGTGATCCACCAAGCGCACCACACTGCCAAGCAATGGGACTTCTGGTGTCCCCGAGGCAGCATGATTAACTGGTTAAGATCATTCTCCGAGTGCTGCAAGAAGCGGAATACCTTCTCATGTATCTCCCCGTATATCCGCATAGGATTTACAAGGCGAGCAAAGGTACACAGATCCGCTTCTGCCGCTTCTCGTATCTCTTGCTTAGTTGTCATTAAATGCCGTTCTGGTAGATAAGGTTTTCCATAGCAGCCATCCTCACAAGAAATTCTTGACCATAAATGGAACTGACGAATACGTCACAGTCACTGACTGACCGGGAGCCAGCGATACGCTTCGGTTTGAAGTGAAACCTATTGCGTTTGCGCCCAATGCAATTTCGCTGACAGTGCCAGAAAAAATAGAAATGTACTCAGGTCGAATTCCTGCGGTATAGGTAAACGGAGAAGCGCCCACGGTAATGAACGTGCTTGTTCCTACGAGCTGGTCGCCTTTGTTGCTTTGGACTACTGTGCCTGTACCGCCAGCGCCAGTGATGGCTGCGACTGACAGATTAGTGAGTAGGTTGCTTACAAAATGCGTGTTTTGCGCGGTGGACAAGTCAACCGCTATCTGTGCGTTTTGCAGGGTGTTGCTACTAATCCCGGTACGGTTTGCAAAACTTGTGACACTGATGCAAGTGGTGCCACCAGATATGATGTTGCCGTCTATGCGGCAATCTGTACCCTCAACGCGAATGCCATAAGCGGTTGGGTAAAACTGATTTGCCGAAACAATACATGCGACAACATTTGATTTGATTTGTAATGCATCGGCAGTAATTGTGCTAAACCAGCAATCGGTTATTTGGATATTAGAAATATTGTCTATGTAAAGACCGGAACCTCCGCAAGTGTCAAAGTCGTTACCTTCAAACTTAAATGAATACAATCCGTTTGCATTTGACGATGCATTTAAACCTGCGCCATTTGATGATGTATTGAAAAATATGTTATCTCGACAATACACACCTTCAACAAAATCCCAAGTGACAAGAGCTGATACACCACCTTCTATGCGATTCTCTCGAATAACTACGTCAACAGTACGATTAGTGCTTGAGTCAGTACCTTCAAGATAAATTCCATAATTAATGCAATTATCGATATAGTTGTTTTGAATGTCGATTATTGTGCCGCGATAAATTCGGATTCCGTTGTATATCTCGTTGTTGCCATAAATGCGGCAGCCTGAAATTTCACTGACGCCAATATAGTCTGAATCAATAGCATAGCCAGCAGTAGCAACTTGCTGCCGCGTGAATGCGACGTTTTGTATTTTTGCGTAGCGCTGGGTGATGCCGTCGCCAATCTTGATATGACTTTTGATTCCGCTAGCATCATCAAGAAGCAATTGGCTATCGTTGAAATTTAGTTCAAATGCACCGGAAACATTTATAGTGAGTGTGTTTGTGGTGCGGTAAATTCCGCCCGCTGGCGCAATCACCTGTTTTGCACCAGAATCAATCGCAGCCTGTATCGCCGCCGTGTCATCCGTCACCCCATCTCCAACAGCACCAAAATCCTTTACACTCACAACATCATTGAGCTTCTCAGCAACAGTTCTAGTTTCAGCGCCAGTGGCATCCGCTGTGTACGCAATGTTATCCGCATCTACCAGAGAGGTATTACCAGCGTTCAGTACATAGTACCCGTTCATATCCAGGTTGGACTGCATACTATTGGGTTCCCCGTTGGGATTATCCCTGTACAGTACTTTATTCTGGAACTCATCCTCGATAGCAGTGAAGTTAGCGTTCAACGCTGCTTGGCTAAGGTAGCCAGAACTTACGGTATTTAGATCAATCTTTGCCATGTTGTTATCCTTTGATTAGATCGTTGCGAACCAGTTGGCGTTTACTACACCACCGCTTGTTATTCCGAACATCACAATATTGAATCCGCCAGCACTGATATCGTACACACTGGCTGACAAACCTCCTCCGGTCTTAGAGTTCACAGTAGCTTGTACTTTGGGTGTAACAGGAAATGCCAGAGGGAATGTTACGTTCTGAAGAGCAGTGGTATACAAGGATGCATAGGCTGCACTAGCAGTAGCGCTTACAGAACCGGACTGAGAGAGTCCTGCGTAGAACGTGACATTAGTTAGTACTCCACCAAGGCCAGTAGTACAATCCAGAGCAACCTGTGGATAGAACACAACGGAGTCCACGTTACCGCCAATGGTTACAGCAGTCTCGTTTGTGCCATTCCCGTAGAACGTATTAGGAAGCATAGTAATCCTTGCCCCACGAGCAAGGTTGACTCCAACAGCGCTATTCCCAAGATTGAACAAGTTATCCGAGATGTTCACACTGTCCAGATAGTCATAGCCAGGATCAGAAAGAATGAATCCGATACCACTAGCGGGTACACTGAGTTGGTTACCTTCCATAATAACCATGCCAAAAGTAGTACTGCTGGTGCCATTCAAAGCAATACCTGCTGTTGCGGGCCACTCGATAGAGTTCCCTTGGATAAGCAGAATGCTTGTCATACTAGGATTACTGTTGAACTCTCCTACGTAACCGTAGTTACCGTTCAGGATCTTGTTGTTAATAATCCTAAGGCCACCTGAACTTAATTGCCGGACTGCATCCCCTGTTGCGTCCCCAGCATCGAACACGTTAGCTCGAATAGTAGAATCCCCTGCATCCGGGGTATCCGTGTTGGCTACTTCTACTGCGTACCTGTACCATGCAAAGTAGCAATCCTCAATACTCCAAGTAGCTGCCTTTACGAACTGTACTCCTCGGTAGCTGTACGCAAATACGCAGTTACGGATACGGGAGCCAAAGTTGTAGCCGCTTGTGGGTTCGTACTTGATGTATGCTGCTGCGGTTTGCTTCGTGTTAGTTACTGCTGGGCTAAACGTCATGTTCTCGACGTCAACTCTTGCAGTAGTTGTGATGCTCCAGAGGTTAATAGCTGCTCCGCTAGCTTTAATATAGGTAGCATCAGCGCCTTCACCTACTGCGCGTACTTGCTTAGAGATAGTTACTGCGCCGCATAGGTACGTGCCCTTAGGGAAAAGCAGTACACGATCCTCTGCTGCGTCAAAGGCTGCTTGGATAGCAACAGTGTCATCCGTTGATCCGTTACCAACTGCTCCAAAGTCCTTCACGCTAAGGAACTCTGACAACTTGGACTGGACGGTAACAGCTACTGCTCCGGTTGCTGAATTCTCGTAAGGAATGTTTACAGCAGTGGCATTAGATATCCCAAGAGCGGTTGGATTACCTACATTAAGCAAGTTAAAACCATTCATGTCCAAATGGTTCTGCATGCTATTGGCTTCATTTCCGGGATTATTACGATACAGAACCTTATTCTGGAACTCGTTCTCAATAGAGGTAAAGTTGTTATTGATCTGAGCCTGACCCCGGAACTCAGTCGTAATATCGTTCAGCGTAATCTTAGCCATTATTAGCTCCTACTTGTCAGCCTTGTTATTGATTCGATCTTGAATAGAAAGCAAGAGATCCTTGATCTCTCGGATATCCTCTTTGTAATCCTCTCTGCGTACAAAACTGGAATGCAGTTCTCGTTCCAACGCCATCAGATCATTCTTCATTGCATTAGCTGCATCGTAAGCAATACGTACAAACCAACCGACAAGGAATAGAATGAACGAGAATGCAATGTTAAAGAGGAGTTGGTAATCCATATTATTCTACTTGTTTGGCTTAGTCAGCGTTGTGTGCAAGTCTTGAATAGCTTCTTTAAACCATGCCATAGCGAACTGTTGGAAATCCTGACTACGCTGAGCAATAGCAGGATGCATTCCGTTACCCCAAACCGCTTGGAAATCACAGGAGTACCCATTAGGATTAATCTCAATATCCGTATGCGGAGCATTCCCCATGCGCCACTCTTTGGACAGGTAATAGAATCCCATCTCCGAGAACGGTTCCTTGTGCGTAGGATCACCATAGTATCTAGTTGAAGCCCAGTGCGGGATAATAATTGCACAAGTAGCTCCGGGCTTGAGTACGCGGTACAGTTCATTGAAGAAATGAATGCGTTGCCACTTACCTTCAAGATTAGTCAAGTGCTCAAGGAAATGACTACAGTGCGCTTCATCAACGGAGTTGTCCTCCCAAGGCCAAGGATCCGTACCAATATCCAGAACAACGTCCACACCTTCCATTGAGTACTGATCCACCCCAATGAAACCTTCCTTCTTGTTCTTACCGCAACCCAAATCGATTTTCATAAGTATCCTTACCAAGTAAAATCTTCGATGCCGAACTGGCCGGTCATATCGTAATGACCAACCTTTACGGAGCAGTCAATTGCACAACGGTAGCCGTGCTTCCTAGCATCACCCCAGAAGTACAAGTCCTGCGTTCCTACTCCGTCTGCGCCTGCAACAGTTTTGAACCAAGGACGGCGCAAGCGCTCATCTTTGAACATTGACAGTCGCCAGAGGTTGAATCCCATACCTGTTCCGCAGCACTCAACTAATCCACCATTGGGATCAGGAGGCTGTGGACGGAAGTTCAGCACAGGATCCTTAGGATCTCCCCAGATTTGGGGCTGGCCTTGAGGCCCCTTAGTCCAATACAATCCACCAATACAAGAGAACTCAGGATGCGTTTCCATCTGGTGGATAAGCTTTACTAAACCATCCGAAGGTGGGATGTTATCGTGCTCGATAGTCAGCAGGTACTCCCACTGATTGAGATCCGGATGCGCCAGGATCTCCGCAATCGAGTTAGAGAATGCTTCTCCTACTTCCATCCCAATAGCTGCCATCCGATGTGCTGCTTGGTTAGGTGGAAAGATTATGCCGCAGTGCGAAAGATATACCTTAGTTGGTATAGTCGTTCCCGCTGGTATAAGCATAACCGTTCGTTGTTTCTTCCAACTCCCGCCTTGAACTACTCTGGTAGTTGATCCAGCGAGGTCTTCGTTGTGATGTCCGCTATCCAACGAGACAATTTGTGGCTTCAAACAGGGGCCTCCATTAGTATTACAGGTACAAACGTAGCTCCTCCTTCTACGTCCGCTACGCGACAGCACAGGGTTTTCTGTACAGGAAGATCAACTAATACTATATATTCATCTTCGTTTAAAAAGAACCGTGTGTACGCAGAAAAATCATTAATATCCATACTTATACCGTATTAAAACCAAACGCTACCATGGGAAAGCGCTGAGCAAGAGAGTTAGTTCCTTGAATCTGAGTAAACGCTATTGATCCGGGTAGTGCAGTTGTTGATGCGCTATAAAAGCCCTGACCCAACGTAAGCTGTGCGCTAGCGTTTGTTGCGACTCCGAAATTTCCAAGGAAGTTAGTGTTTACCTGCGAAGCAAGATATTGAGAGAACGAACAGTTAGCGCCGCCTGTTGTCGTTCTAACAATCTGACCGATCCAGTACCGTCCACCAGAAACGGATGTACTCCAAGGGAATGTAAGATTGCGCCAACCTTGGTACAAACTACTGTTTGCAGAACCAGAGAACGTAATACCTGTTGTAAAAGACGTTGAATGCGCGAGAGAGATAGTGCTTACGTTTCGACTGTACAATCCAAGCCAGTTCGATACTGTGAACGATCCCGTTGAGTTCGATGCGTTAGAAAAGTTAATCGGCATGGCTACCATATTCATGGTTAGGTCCGGGAAAATATCCGGATCCAATGCTAACGTACCTTGACCGATCTGGCCTACTACGAGCGGATAGTCTCCGTGCGGAGAGTAACCTGACTCAATAACTCCGCCTCCTGCTGCAACACTTGCTGTAACTGTTGAACCATTTAGTCCGAACGTGACACCGTTACTGTTACTAAAGACAATGTTCGACAGGTTATTAGAGGTGGTCCCTGCGGAGACGTTAATGTTGGTAAGTCCTCCACCTCCTCCACCTGTTTGGTTAATAGAGATTGTGGCACCGTTTGCATCCGTGGACTGACTAAGCGAGATATTGTTCGTACCGACAAAGACAATACGCGTCCCTGTGATCCCTGTTGATCCCGCAGTGTTGCCAAGGTTGGATACACCAATAGAGTAGTTAGCTGCGCCAGGAGCGGCAATGGATAAAGACAATCCGTTTGAGTTCAGTGTACCCGAAGCATTTGCCCCAGTAAAACCCGATCCTGCAATATTGCCGGATGCCTGCGTTTGAACTGATTGTGTCGTAAGGTACGCGGGTACGCCAAGACTAAGGCCGTTGCTATTGTTAGTCCCTACGATGGCCGTACCAGTAGTCGTAGTACTAGAGAATCCAGAACCAACGATGTTGCCAGAAGCCTGAGTCTGTACGGACTGAGTTGTCAGGTACGCAGGAATACCTAAGCTCAAACCACTTGTGTTCAGAGTACCGACAAGAGCTGTTCCTGTAGTGCTTGTACTGGTAAAGCCTGTACGCGCTATGTTCCCAGAGGCTTGCGTCTGTACGGATTGGGTAGTCAAATAAGCTGGAACACCAAGACTCAACCCAAGACTGTTGTTAGTACCAACAATGTTTACACCAGTCGTAGTTGTACTGGAGAAACCAGCACCAACGATATTTCCCGATGCTTGTGTTTGGACAGTCTGTATTGTAATCCCGTTATGGCTAGCCGTAATTTGGGTACTGCCCGACATCCCGAACGTGATGCCATTAGAGTTAGCGAAGTTAATTGTGCCGGATGTACCCGTCTGAGTACCCGCAGCAATAGCAACACCGCCTCCTCCAGCAGGCAATGCCCAGGATCCGTCCCCGCGAAGGAAGTTAGTACTTGAAGGAGATCCTGAACCAAGGAAACTAGGGGCAAAGATACCGGAGGTAATGTCCCCGGTACTGTGAGCGTGACTTGCAGAGGCAAAGCCCGTAATGAGGGTAGACAAGTACCCAGCAGAGCGATTCTTCCAGAGACTGACTGCCGAATCATACATGAGTACGTTGTCAGCAGTTGCGCTAACAATTAGTACATCGTGCAACTCTTCAAGTTCTTGCCCGTTAATGATCTTAATATAAGCAGAACCAGCGGAACCGTTACTTGCGTTGATTACCCATCCCATTGCAACGCCGTGCGCGGGTTGAGTAGGACGAGTGGTAGTCAAAGCTCCAGCCGTTTCGGATAGCCAGAGAGCTGCTCCGTTTGTAAAGGATGCTGTAGGAAGAGTGCTCAGGCCTGTAAGCAAACCAGCAACGATCATATAACCATCGCTTACGTCGCTGATGCTTTCTGCTGCTACACCAATAGTAGTAGCTGCTGTTGCTTCCGTAGAAGCATCCGCGAGTTCAACGGTAAGGTGCGTACCCGTGGAACCAACTACATAGACTGCTTGTCCCTTTGTGATTGTTCCAGCGGTTGACTTGCGTACAATCCGCATCAGGGTTTCATTTACATTGCTGGAGTACGCTCCGGTGCTTACAACTACACCCGTAAGCGTTCCACCTGTAATGGAGACTGCGTTAGCGTTCTGAGTAGCTATGCTGCCAAGGCCGAGAGTAACCCTTTGAGCAGTTGCATCCGCATCATCAAGGAGAGCTTTACCAGCAGTTGTAACATCCCCTCCCATCTTGGAGGTACTGACTACGCCTGTATCGATAGTCCAGGTTGCGCCACTACCAGAGACAACGATGTCTCCTTTATCGCCGTCAGAGATTCCACCAGTGCTAACAGCAGCAGCGTACGACAAGGATATCCATGACGTAGAACCGTCTCCGAACTTGAATTTCAGAGTATCGGTTTCGTAGCCAAGCTGGCCTGCTTGCATAACTGGATTATTGGAAGTCCAGTTTGCTGCGGTATCCCTGCGATGTCGAAGAACTGCGGTTGTTGCCATATTTATATTAGAGACTTACTGAATCGCCTTCGTCTAAATCAATTGCACCGAATGTGTACGACATGGAACTACTGCCTTCATCGAAATCCCATGCTGCTCCTCCACCACCTAATGTAACCGTTGCCCAGACACCATCACCTCTAAGAAATGTAGTGGCTGTAGCAGTACCAGAGCCTAGCCTAGCTGGATCAAAGATCCCTGAAGTAATCGCACCTGTGCTGTGAACGTGAGACGCAGAGGCATACAAGCCCGATAGGCCGTATACCAACGGCATCTGCAATCTGTTTGCACGAATCTCCGATTGACGTATGCCATGAGATCGCTGGTTGTTACTTCGCTTTGACAAGTCTCAGCCCCAATCGTTCCATGTCTTCTTGGATCTCGTCGTGAGCTTTCTCTGCTTTCTTCTTAGCTTCTTTGGTGCGTTTGTCTTCCTTCTCCAGCCATCCACGGTCAGCAAGCCACTTGGATGCTTGGAACGAATCCCTCTGCGTAGCAATATTCAGGATACCTTGTGCAATCAGTTTAGTTGCCAGTGTGTCCTGCCATTCCTGGATCTCGCTCTTTACACCGTGCGCTCCTACGAAGTCTCTCCATTTACGGTAGCCATCTTCAATCCATGCTTCAGCAAATACGTACCCAGTGGGATCGTTACTCTCAAGGAATC
>Ga0315903_10000772_pt1 | contig 48082 bp, 63 predicted proteins | sample LakEriMetagenome_7_FD_203524 | JGI IMG/M metagenome (GOLD analysis project Ga0315903, IMG submission 203524) | Freshwater fungal communities from buoy surface, Lake Erie, Ohio, United States - Buoy 2 MA119 | ecosystem: Environmental > Aquatic > Freshwater > Lake | place: USA: Lake Erie, Ohio... | reverse complement strand
CAATTGATAAGACTAAGATTTCTGGTACAGCGATTACTGCTGCAGATACTGGTACTGTTACTAACACAATGTTGGCTGGTTCTATTGCCAACAGTAAGTTAGCAACTGACCCTCTTGCTCGTGCTAACCATACTGGTACACAGTTAGCATCTACTATTTCTAACTTTGATACACAGGTTCGTACATCTAAGGTTACTGATTTAGCAGCACCTACTGGTTCATTCTCAATGAACTCACAAAAGATTACTAACCTTGCAACAGCAACAACAAGTACTGATGCTATTAACAAAGACTATGTTGATAGCAAAGTTGGTGTTGCTAATGGTATTGCTTCACTTGATTCTTCAGGTAAGATTCCAACAGCACAACTTCCTCCTGTTGCTATCGCTGAAACTTATGTTGTTGCTTCACAAGCAGCAATGCTTGCTTTACCATCTGATATTGGTGAGATTGCTATTCGTACAGATGTAAGTAAATCTTTCATTCTTACAGCATCTCCTGCTTCTACTCTTGGTAACTGGCAGGAACTGTTAACTAGTGATGCTGTTACTTCTGTTGATGGTCAAACAGGTACTGTAAGTTTGGCTTCAACATATGTGAACGTTTCTGGTGACACTATGACTGGTGCCCTTGCTATGGGTACTAATAAGATTACTGGTCTTGGTACACCAACTAACTCAGCAGATGCTGCAACTAAAAACTATGTTGACACTGTTGTTATTGCACCAAGTAATCTAACTGGTGTTATTACCTCTGTTGGTGCTGCAACTTCTATTGCTTCACAAACTGGTACTGGTTCAACATTTGTTGTACAAGACAGCCCAACTCTTACCACACCTAACATTGGTGTTGCCACAGCAACATCTATTAACGGAACTACTATTCCAAGTTCAGCAACTTTGGTTAAAACTTCTGATACTACTTTGTTGGTTCCAAGCCAATCAGGTCAGTCTGGTAAGTATTTAACCACTGATGGTACAACTTCTTCTTGGGATACTGTTTCTAGTGGTTCAGCAACTTATTATCAACCTTCAGCCCCAACTGCTACTGCTGTTGGTGAGTTGTGGGTTGATTCTGATGCAACAGCATCACAATTAAATACTAACGATTTTGTTCAAAAGACAAATATTTACCAAGAATCTATTCATCCATTCGTATTGATGGGAGCATAAGGAAAAACAATGGCAATCACATATAAGGTGCTAGGTCAATCAGCACCATCAGCAACAACCAACACTGATGTTTACACTGTTGGGTCAGGAAAACAAACAACTATCTCAACCATCACGGTATGTAACCGTTCAGCAACTATAGCAACGTATCGTATTGCTGTTAGACCTAACGGTGCAACAATAGCAAACGAACATTACATTGCCTATGATGCACCTATTGGTTCTAATGATTCTGTTACTTGGACTATTGGTATGACTGTTGATGCAGCAGATGTTGTTACTGTTTATGCGTCTACAGCGAACTTGTCTGTTAATATCTTCGGAGCGGAGATTGCGTAATGGGTGTTAAATCAGCAACGGCTTTTGGTTTATCTAGTGGTTTAGAACCTGGAATGGTTTTACTGAATACGACTAGTTTTAGTGCAGTAAGTTCTCAATCTATAAATGATGTGTTTAGTGCAACTTATACAAATTATTTTATTTCATTAGAAACAGATGCCAGCGATGCAGACCAAGGTTTGAATATGCGTTTGAGAGTTTCTGGGTCAGATAATTCTTCAAATAATTATCGTTGGTCTAATGGTTATGTTGTGACTGATGGTACTGCTTCTGTTACTGGTCAAAACAGTAATGGATTAGGAAATGCTTTTAGAATTGGTGCAGTAAGCAGTTCTGCTAGAAATTTTGCAAAATTTGATTTATTTAATCCTTTTACTGCTGAAGAAACTGGTTTTTTAGGACAATTTTTTCAAAAATGGGGTGCTAATTCAACTACTCATTTTTCGGGTGGCATTATGTCTGTCACAACTTCTTATACAGGTTTTACTTTGATTCCAGGTGCAGGAACTATAACAGGAACTGTGAGTGTGTATGGCTACAACAAATAAAACCAAAAACAAATTCAAGGTGGTATTAAATGGCTAAACAAGCGTACGTGTATTCTGGAACCGACTGGGTTCCGTTGGCTTCTGAGGTTACTAACCTTTCAGGTTATCAGACTAAGGCATTGAACCAGTTTGCTCACAGAAATCTTATTATTAATGGTGATATGCAGATTGCACAGCGTTCATCTTCTGTTGCTTCTATTACTACTGGTGGTTATATAACTGCTGATAGATGGGCTAGTACTGTTAACACATTAGGTACTTGGACACAATCTGTAGAAAACGATGCACCAACAGGTTCAGGTTTTCGTAAATCTTTAAAGATGCTTTGCACTACAGCAGATGCTTCACCTGCTGCTGCTGATGTACTTGGTATTTTTCAAAATATAGAAGGTCAGAATCTTCAACACCTTAAAAAAGGTACTGCTGCAGCAGAACAATTAACTCTTTCTTTCTGGGTTAAATCAAACGTTACTGGTACATATATTGTTTACGCATACGATAATGATAATAATCGTCAAGTATCAAAATCATACACAATAAATGCTTCAGGAACTTGGGAATATAAAACAGTTACTTTTCCTGCTGATACTACTGGTGTTTTAGATAATGATAATGCTTTATCTTTACAAATAAATTTTTCTTTAGGTGCTGGTTCTAATGAAACATCTGGAACTTTACAAACTACTTGGGGAACTTATGTTGCTGCAAATAGTCGTGTTGGTCAAGTTAACCTTGCATCAGCAACCAGCAACTACTGGCAGGTTACTGGTGTTCAACTTGAGGTTGGTGATACTGCTACACCTTTTGAGTTTGAACCTATTAATGTAGAATTAAGTAAATGTTTTAGGTATTATCAAGAAATTCCAAGTATGGGAACTAGATACTTTGTTACAGGTTATCAAGAATCTGCATATCTTTTTGGACAATTGCAATTTTTAACAAGAATGAGAACAGATGCAACCATAACTGCCCCAGCCGCTAATACATTTGATATATGGGGAGTAGGTGCCCCTTCGAATATAAATGTTCAAGGAACAAATACTGATTATGCTTCTATTAGATTTGATAAAAGTGGATTAACTAATTATTATTCTTATGTTCTTCAAGGCAACGGTTCTACATTCTGGAAGGTAAGTGCAGAGTTATAATGTATAAAATATTAAATGTACCAACATCAGCGATGATTTATCGTATATCTGATGAGGCTTGGATTCCATCAAATGAAGCAAACGCTGATTACCAAGCATATCTTGCTTGGGTAGCAGAAGGTAACGAAGCGGAAGAGGTTGAACAATAATGGCAGCAGTACCAATATACGTATGGAACGGAACAGCCTGGCAAGAAACAGGACCAACCATCCCAGCAAACCCAATCAAATACCAAGCAAGTGCCCCATCCAGCCCCTCCACAGGGGATATTTGGGTTGATTCTGACGCTGATGTGACAACAGGTTCTCAACAGTTCCAACGTTTTCGTTTTGTGGCTTCTGGTGGTGAAACAACTATTTCTGGTGCTGATGCTAATGGTGCTGTTTTGGCTTACACAGCAGGTTTGGAGCAGGTTGTTTTGAATGGTGCTGTGCTTGTTCGTGGGTCTGATTATACAGCAACTAATGGTACAAGTATTACAGGTTTAAGTCCTGCACTGGTTGCAAGTGATGTGTTGGAAGTGTTTTCTTTTATTGCTTTCACTGTTGCTAATACTTACACACAGTCACAAGTTGATGGGTTGATTGCTGCTGCTCCTGGTATGAAACTTATTGTTCCTACTTCTGCAACTAACGGTACTGTTGGTGCAACTGGTGCTGTTACTTTTACAGGTGTTACAAGTGTTTCATTAAACGGTTGTTTTAGTTCAACTTACGATTCATATAAAGTTTTAGTAGATATAACTGCTTCTAGTGCAAGTTCTGATTTAAGTTTTAAGTATAGAACTGCAGGTACTGATTTAAGTGGTACTTACTATGGTGGCTTTACTGGATTAAATCATTCTGGAACTGGAGTAACTTGGGCTATCAATAATAGTTCTGGTGCTAAAGTCGCTGAATTTAATACTTTTACTAAAAGAGCAGGATTTGTTGACTTATCTTTATCTGGTCCATTTTTATCAGATACTAAAAGTGCTACTTGGAATGTTGTTTGCGTTCATACTTCAACTCAAACTGGTATGGGTGGTGCAGGTGGTGTTGGTTATGATACTGCAGGAAGTGCTAGTGATGGTATTTCTTTCATCAAATCTTCTGGAACTATGAATGGCACTATCCGTGTTTACGGTTACAAGAATTAAAGGAGAACAATAAATGACTAAGGCTCGTGATTTAGCAAACGGTGGATTCGGTTTAGTTCTTGTTAAACCTTCTTCTGTTGTGAATGGTACGGATAATGGTAAGGGTACTGTAAGTTTCAGTGCTGTTGGAAGTGTGTCATTAAACAATGTATTTAGTTCAACATATGATAACTATCGTATTATGATAACTATTTCAACTAGCAGTAACAATGATGGAAACCAATTTATCAGAATGAGAAATGCTGGTTCTGATAAATCAACAAATACTTATGTTTATTCAAGTTGGGTAAAAGCAGCAGCAGGAAGTGATATATCTTATACTAGTGGTACAGATTCACTTGTTAAACTTGGTGCACAAGACAACGTTGAAAAAGGTGGACAGTCATATTGTATAGATATTGTTTCACCATTTTTAGCACAATTTACAAGAATGAATTGTAATGTAACTATGCAAAATGATGGTGGTGCTTGGGGTGGTGGTATAGTTTCAGGTTTACAATTTGAAAATACAAGTTTTGATGGTTTTACTTTACATACACAAAACGGCACATTTACAGGAACAGTTTCAGTTTACGGTTACAACAAATAAGATAAGGAACACCTAGTGGCTTTATCAAGCACAATCAGAACACTTCGTTCAAGAGATATAACAGACGCAATCCCATTCAACGTGGGACAACCATCTTATGTTTCTGACATTTGGACAAACACAACTGTTGCATACGATGTTGCAATCGGTGGTCTACCATTCTTCTACGGCATCTCCAACGAGAGACCATACGAACGCCAGACTGCACCGTACAAAAAACAACAGTTTGATAACAGTAAAGAACCTGGTGAGCAAACACTTGAGGGTTGGTGGATTCGTTCCCAATCATCTTTTCATCGTGGTGCAGGTATTACTTTCTTTGACCCTTCTGCTGGTGAAGAAGTTGAGTACCGTTTCTCAGACTCTGAAGGTATTGATGTTTGGACTAGAGGTCAGGTAACTCTTCTTAAGAAGGTTACAGCAGGGCACGCAACCACAACATCTTCACAGAAGATGCGTTCAATAAAGTATTCTAACACTAATGCTGTGCTTGCTTTGGATGGTCACGATGTTGACAAACTTCTTGCAGATGGAACAGTTGTTCATTTCGTTGACTATAACTCTGGTTCAGATGACCCTGTTTATGCTATCTGTGATGATGGTGCAACAGCGTACTGGGCAACTAACGACATCAATGCTGGTACTAATAAGGCACACGTTTACAAAAAGGCTTTAACTTTAACTTCTGCTGATGCTGACACTTTAATGTTCAACATCAACTCATACACTTTTACTGAAGGTAAAGTTGCAATGGAATGGGTTAAAGGACGTATCATTCTTTGTGCAGATAACAAAGTTTACGAACTAACCCCTTCTACTTCATCTCTTCCTTCACCAATATTTACACACCCATCAACAGGTTACACTTTTACAAGTATCACCGAATCAGGTGCAGCAATCTATGTGGCAGGATACTCAGGTATCCAATCAGCGATTTACAAGTTTAGTTTAACAACTGCTGGTGCTATCACTTCGCTAACATCTGCTGTTGTGGCAGCCGAAATGCCTATCGGTGAAATCATTCACAGCATCAAATACTATTTAGGTTATATGGTTATCGGAACATCTAAAGGTGTTCGTATAGCCCAGGTTTCTGTTGATGATGGTTCCATTGCTTATGGTCCACTGATTTCTGAAACCGAACAACCTGTTTACGATTTCACTTTTAGGGACAGATATGTTTGGTTTACTTCTAAAGTTAATGGTAAGTCTGGTTTAACACGTATTGATTTGGCTGAACAAATCAGTCCTCTTCGTTTCGCTTACGCTCACGATGTGTTCACAGATGCCTCAACCAATACAACCACAGGTTGTGCTTTCATTGGGGACAGTGACCAGATTGCTTTCTCTGTTGCAAACAACTTTTTCTATGTTCAATCAGCCACAGACTTTGTAACTTCAGGTTATCTAAGAACAGGGTTCATTCGTTACGGAACATTAGAACCTAAGAACTTTAAACGTGTACGTGCACGAGGTGTTTATGATACTGGTGGTTTGTTAATCTCACCTGTTGGTCCAGATAACACAGTGTATGAAACAGCAATCTATAACTCTGTTATTGGTACACCAGAGGTTAACATTATTAACCCTCCTGGTTCACAAGAGTTTATTGCTATGAAGTTTACTTTAAGTTTATATAAAGACCCAACTGATACAGGTTCAACATTGGACACTACTGGTCCAACATTTAAGGGTTATCAAGTTCGTGCACTACCTGCAACACCAAGACAACATCTAATACAACTACCTTTGTATTGTTACGATGTTGAAACAGATAGGTACAATGTGCAGGTTGGTTACGATGGTCGTTCTTGGGAACGTATCCAAGCGTTAGAGGATTTGGAATCCACAGGTGATGAGGTTATCTTCCAGGATTTTACTACTGGTGAACAGATAACTGTTGTTATTGATTCTGTTGGTTTCCAAAGAGCAACACCACCTTCTGGAGGTTTCTCTGGTTTTGGTGGCAATCTTACAGTTATAGTTAGGGAAGTTGGATAAATGAAATTAAGTATTATTAAAGATGTAGTGTTTCGTTCTATTGCTTTGTTTTTAACAATGGCATTACCTGCTATTGGTGCTGGTGCTTTCGCTGGTGTCGAACCAGTTAACTCTGCATTAATTGCTGGTGCCCTTGGTGTATCTAAGGTTATTACAGATTTAGCCAAAGCATTCTTAGATGATGGACAACTTACAAAAGAAGAAGTTGATGCAATATTTAAGAAAGCCAACAAGAAATCTGAAGGCGGCAAATAAGAATGAGTTTACCAATTAAGAATGGTAAAATCACCACACCTTATAACAAAAAAGGTAATATGTGGAAATCAGGTTTTCATACTGGTGTCGACTTTGCAGTTCCTGAAGGAACAGAAATCATTGCAACTGTTGATGGAAAAGTTTTAGCCAACAACTGGGGTAAAGCATATGGCACCCAACTGATTGTTGAATCTAAAATTGGTGATAAAAAAGTGTGGATGATTTACGCTCACCTTTCTAAATTATTAGTTAAAGTTGGTGACAAGGTTATCAAAGGACAAGCGATTGCTAAGTCTGGTAACACAGGTAATTCATCTGGTCCACATTTGCATTTCGAGGTTAGAGATAATGTTAGATGGTCTGCTGGTAAACCAGTTGACCCTAAAGAAGTCTTAGAAGCATAATTGTTTAGCCGCTTCATAGCGGTAGTAACAATTGGGGTGTTAACTACTTTAATAGCATCACCATCTTATTCAGATGATGTGACAATTAATCTTGACCAATCAACACCTTATGTTGACATACCAGTAACTGTTACTGAACCAGTTGATGCAACTATCAGTACTGTTACTGGTACACCTCAAACTAATCCTGGGTTTATTGATTCTTGGATTGAAGTGTGGCAGGGTTTAAATAAACTTCGTGCAGATGATGACAGTGCTCATAGTGCTAGCAATGTGTTAGCATCCATCATCAATATGCCTTTGCAAGTTGGTGAATACTTTATTCGTGCAACATCCTTTGCTTATATGTGTTGCAATGCACGTCCTGCTGGTACTTATTTATTGTCTACTAACTTAACAGTAGCCATACCTTCACCAACACCATCACAGATATCCCCAACACCGACAGTGTCGCCAGAGCCAACGCCATCAGAAAGTGTGACTCCTTCACCTAGTCCAACCCCAACTCAGACTTCATCTTCGCCAACTCCTGAGCCAACGCCTGAGCCTTCTTTTCCTTCTCCGTCACCGTCTGATATTCCTGTGCCATCAGAATCTCCAGAGGTTCCAGTTGGTCCAGTTCCAGAGCCAGACGAGCCAGACCTTGAACCTTTTGTAGAGTTAGTAGAGCCCTTTGAACTTCCGTCTCCAGATGTTCAAGATACTTTAGAAGAAGTTGTTGATTCGTCATTTAACGATTTCCCTTCTTCTTTGGAGAACGACTTACCTTCATTGGAAGAGACTTTACCCATTGACGAAACTGAATCTCTTTTTGAATTTCTTCCAGAGTTTTCACTAGAAGCATTGCAAGAAACGTTCCAACAAATATCTGAAACCATAACTGCTGCATTTGAATCCGTTCCTGGTGGTGAGCAAGTACTTGCCGCCGCCGAGTTTGTAGGGGAGCAATTCACTGCTGCCGCAGAGTTTGCTACCAATCTTGGTACCGAGTTTACACCTGAAGAGCGCGAACAGGCTCAGCAGGTAATTCTTGGTGCTGTAATCGTAACACAATTAGCATCCCCTAGGAGGATAAAGTAATGAGAATCGCCAAATTTATTTGGAAACACCTCGATGCCTGGGCTGGGGAAGCCTTTACTTTGGCTGGGCTTTTGATAGCATGGATTGTACTCCCACCAGGGGATAGCCGAAACGTTGTAGGAATAGTTTGTGTTGGGGCACTTGCTGTTTGGACTTTGTTTAAGGTTACTTTAGATACGGATGATGATGCCTAAGATTTATGGGCCTTATAAGGGTTCTAAACAGAATAAAGGTAGACCGATTTACGTTGTTAAGACCAAGGGTAAAACAACTTCTGTCAACAAAGCCCGAAAGGACTATGAGGACAGGAACGGTAAACTTCCTAGAGGTACTGATGTTGACCATAAGGACAACAATCATAAGAATGATTCTAAGAGGAATCTTAGAACGTTACCTCATGGTAAGAATACTGCTAAGGAGAATAAACGCAGGGCTAAGAAAAAGAAGTAACGCCTGTTTTTGTTCCTGAACCAAGGAGATAGATGCTAGTTGAAGCATTAACTCTACTTGTCTTAAAGACACCATATAAAGATATGGGTCCTACACCTATTCAATGGCAAACGTTGAGGATGTGTGAGTCAAGTAATAGAACGAATGCTGTCTCTAGAACTGGTAAGTACCGTGGTCTTTATCAGTTTGATTTACCCACTTGGGAATCTGTTGGTGGTAAAGGAGACCCTGCTAAGGCTACAAGGGCTGAGCAACATAAGAGGGCAATGATATTGCACTCTGAACGTGGCTGGAAACCTTGGCCTGAATGTGGCAAAGTTGCTGCAAAAATTGAATAAAGTATTATAAGGAAAAGAGACCGTGTAGCCCCAACTACACGGTCTCTTTTTTTGTTTATAGGTTACTGATACGTTTCTTTTATTACTTGTTCTCTTGATTTGTTTGCATAGTTTAACCAATGTGATTTAAATGATTCGTTGCGAGTTTCTTTTTCTTTATCAAACTCTTCACCATTTAGTTTACTGATTTCACTTGGCATGAAATAAGAAAAGTATAAGGGTATCTTTTTGGAAACAATTCTATTAGTGTTCCAGAAAGGATAAGGTTTCTTATCTATTGTCTTTTCCAATTCTCTACAGGGTTAAGTAAATCTTTGTGAATCATTCTACCATACTGCATCTGTGTTCCCTTTTCCCAACCTTCTGCTGCTGGTATCCATCCAAGTATTTCTACTTCACGGAACTCTTTAGGTACAGGTATAACACCGAAGATTATTAAACCTTCTTTTTTTAAATCTTTTTCTCTAACTGCTGGACCATCTTGTGTTCTAACTCTACGAACTTCAATGTTAGTACCAACATCTGCTAAGTCTTTGTACTTTGCATGGTCTGCGCCTTTCCAAATGCTTGCTGACCAATACTCGTTGATGGCTTTGGCTACCGCAAGTTCACCTATTGCTGCGGCAACTTGTGCTGTTCTGTTATCTTCCATCTTCTTTGGGTCGTAGTGTGGTGCATCAGGTTTACCCCAATTGTTTGTATATCTTCTGATACCGATAGTACTTGCGTATTCGTATTCCCATGACTCTAATTTAATTATCATTATTCTCCAAGTAGTCTTCTTCGGGTAAACAGTTCCAACAAAATCCTTCGTATAATCCTTCTTCTTCCTGACAGAGGGTACAAGGTGGGAAAGGTTCTCTATCTAAAGGTGTTGCTGGTGTTACTAACGAACCGCATTGTCTACACTCGGCGTCTTCTAAACCGTATGCCGAAGGCATGTATCCAATTTCGTCAAACATTACTGACATACGAAACCAATTACTATTACAATTAGGGCACGTTGGTGTTGGTATGCCACGGTAGTCGTACTTGTTTTTATTCTTGGGTTTGTTCGGCATCTTGACTTTTCTTGTAATCATTGTCAACGAATGGTCGAGGTCCACCTAGTTCATCTATGAGTGCTTTCATAGCCCTGTCTACACGTTTACGTGCAGCATCAGCACTTATCTTTAACTCATTACCGACATCTTCTAGAGATGTTGATAAGGAACCAAATCTAAGTCTTAAAACATTTTGATGACGTTCATCAATTGATTCGTATGCTTGGGATATGTCTGCTCTCACAGCCAACCACGTGTTGCCTTCCGAGACAACACTTCTGTTTGGTCTGTAGTTAACATCGTTAACACCTATTGGTATAAAATATGATTCAGTTAAAATGTATGGAAGGAACTCTTCAATAATTGCTGGTTCATAATAGAATAAGTCTTGCACTTCGTAGCCAATAACTTTTGCTTTTTCTTTTGTGCAATACTTTTGTGCAGCGTTACGAAGTGAACGATTAATTAACTTGTTTTTATCTTTCTCGGAATGGTTTGTTTCCCATTCGTTTAACTTGTTGTTGTGGGTTATAAACCAAACCCATAGTTCTTGCTTGATGTCGTCGGCGTCTAGCATCTGATATCTTTTGCTATATTCGTATGAGATGTGAGTTACTAGACCACCGTAGTTGTCTAAATAATGTTGCACTATGTCCCTTTATGGGTTTTGATTTTAGTCTTCCTGACTAGGAACTCCATGCCATTTGCCTCGGAGTACCATAAGGGCAATTGCTGAATAGTTTAACAGGTCTATAAAGGAATCTTCTATAGGCTCATTCTTTGGCGTGTCTTTTGTTTCATATATTAGGTGATTAAGTCTGGCTATCTTGTCATGCATTCGTACAAGAAGCCCATTTAAAGCCCCTCCAGGGGCACTAGCAATGTTTTTAGGACCGTAGTCTAGTTGCTTCTTGACTAACAGTTCCCATGCTTCATTGTATATTGCAATAGATTCGAACTTAAAGTTCTCAATATCATAATCCATCCATGAACTCCTTAAGGTCGTTATCAAAATCTGCTGTTGATATTAGGGTAACGTATTCTTGCATCCTGTCATTGGCTTCTTTAGTGCTACCTGCCTGCACCCATGAGCCAATGATGTCTAACATTACTAAGGCTTCTTCTTGCTTTCCTTCTTTAACTGTGTAATAAATATCAGCCAACATTCTGAATATTGGTATCGGACCTGTTGTTGAATTAAGTTGTGCTGCTGCTAATGGTTTATCTTCAAACTGTTCGTAAATAGATTCATTAGATTTCCAAGACTGCTTTAATCTTGTCATTAATGTACTGTGCTCCATATTTCTGAAAGACACTGTTTACATCCTCTCCTAGTGGCATCTGCAAGATGCGCGTTGTGTTTAAACTTCTTTGTATTCTTTTGCCAAACTCCATGCCAGCATCGTCACCGTCTGCTAAGACAATGACTGTATCGAAATCTTCGAATACTCTTGGATAAAATTTCTTCCAAGACGTCGCACCTGGCGCACCAACCGTCGGGTGCGATGTCGTCGCAGCCATAGTTATTGTATCCATTTCACCCTCACAGATACATACATATTGTTTTGCTTTAAACAATGCTTCAACATTGTATAAAGTTGTTTCCGCCGAAGGTAAACCTAAATACTTAGGTTCTTCTCCGTTTAGTGAGCGGAATCGGATATCAACTACACCACTTCTTGTGATGTATGGAATTGAAAGTCGTCCTTGATATTGTTCATGACTCGGTAGTGGGTCTTCCACGACGCCCAGGTGGAACTGATTTGCTGCCTCCTGAGATAGTCCTCTCTCTGCCAAATAAGGTAACGCTTTTTCTACTGTCGTAGCGTACTGATGTGCTGCCTTGATTAAGAATTGTTTCTGCGATGGTGAGAGCCTCACGAAATGTTACCCCTTCTTGTTGTTGAATAATATTATATGCACTGCCTTTAACGTCGCAAGCAAAACATACAAACGTGTTGTCGTCAAAGTTTACTAAACCTGAGCGAATTGAATCATCATGAAAACAACAACGCATACTACTTTTACCCCACTGACGTGATGGTACCTTGCCGCCGTAATGTTTTAGTATTGGTCCAATAGGTGGGTTTTCAACACTAGCCATCAATATATCCTGCATCTTTTAACAGATACATATACATCCAGAATGGCATTGAAGCATACCATTCGCTGACATCAGTTGTTCCCTTACGTTTATGAATCACTGCACCTGTCTCAGCGTTAGCGTTCTCTACTTCTACTTTTAATTCTTCCATCCACTGACCAAGTGTCATAGTCTTATGGTTCTTTACTTCAAGTACCACATCAAATATTCCTGAGATGTCACCTTTATCTAGTGCACCTGTTAGTGCACGTCTTTCAGCAGGTATCTTCCACTTATCTTTAAGATAATTTACTACAGCAGTTTCAGCAGATGTTCCTTTTTGCTTTGACTTACTCATCTTCTTCCCACTCTTTACCATCTAGGGACATACATTGACTGCATAGTATTGCCCAACCATAGGCTACTTGCCCACCGTCCATGCCGCAACGTTCACATCTGACTACAACATAGCCAGAATCGTTCTCATTCTCCAGTGGTAACATCTTTTAACTGCATGCATGCTGGGTCAAATGAAAGCATCGTGAAAGTTCTACCTGTTGAATCTGCTCTACCATATCTATTCTTAACAGCAGCCACACACAGATAATTTCTTTCCCCTACTTCTTGTTGTCCGATAGTAAGAATTAGTGCAGGGATTTGGTTAACCATACCTTGTACAGCAGACCTTGGTTGACAAGGTGTTGCGTCAAAAGATTCCTTTGTATGATGCAAGATAAGTACACAAGCATTAGTGTCGCGTGCTAAATACTTTAACTCTTTCATTGCAGCACGCATACCTGAGAACTCTTCCATACCATCCATTGCAATATCCATAAGGTTATCTACCACTATAAGAGTTGGGCTACATCCCCATACTGTTTCAAATGCTTGAACAGATTCATCAATGTCCGACAAGGTAGGACTAGAATCAAAACTCCATTTAATATTTTCAAACTGTCTTAGTAAAGATTCTGCTTTATCTTTTTCAAACTTTAAAATGTTTTCTGCTTGTGCTTGGCTAACACCTGTTGCCATTGAGTACACACGCATACCCATGGTATGCGCATTGGTATCAGCAGAAATATAAAGTGTTGGTACTTGTGCTTGTACTGCTACTGCTAAAGCAATAGAAGATTTACCAGCACCAGGTGCACCTGCAACAAGATTTAATTCTGCTCTTCTAAAAACTATTTCGTTGGCTTGGAGACTTTTGAAAGCGGCGGGGAGTGGTTCCCCGCCTACTTCCTTCGCTCCGATAGCCCTGTAAAGGGTTCTCATTACTTCGCTTTAGCCATCTTCTCTGGAACATATGAGTTCCAGTCTGGCTCAGTTTTCTTTAGATAAATTGTTTTACATTTATCTGTTGCGCCTTGGGGTGCTGCACAGAAAAATCCTTTGTATACCCCATATTGCCCTTGACCCTGAATTGCTGACATCTTCCCATGTAAGCAATGACGAGTAGGTGCATCACCAGTTGTTGTCATAGACGTTGCACCAAGTGAGGCTATCGCATAATCAATGTTGTTAGTTGGATTAGCCACGACTTGTGCAGGTTTACTTAAACCTACTGCTTCAGCGAACGCTTCTAAAGTCCCGACGAAGGTTTCAGAAGTAACTGCTGATGTAATTAATGTTTCAACTTCTTCTGTAGTATCACCACGGAATAGTGGGATAGTTCCATTAGGTAGTTTGAAACTTACCTGTATTTTTGATTCAGACATTTTGTCTTAGTCCTTATCTGTTTTGTTAAACCATTCGCAATGCTTAGTGTAACCGCATATTGAACAGTGGTTGATGTTTGGAAGAAAGTTACCTTGCTTCCTTTGACGGTCAAACTTATCCGCCAAATCTAATACCCTCTCTTTCGAGAAGAAATCTAATGATACTGGTTCAGTTGGTTCACCTTTACGTGCCATCCAATAAGAACCATACTTAGGTCTAACACCATAGATTAACTCAACACCTACAGCATAGAAACCTAATTGTAAAAATGTGCTTGGGGTTCTGGACCCAGTCTTGACGTCCAGAACCACAAGGTCCCCATTAGGTAATTCCATAACTCTATCAAGTGTCATCTTAATAGAGAAGTTCTTATGTTGTACGTTCATATAAAGTTCTATAGCAGGTTCATTAGTTGGTGTTGTCCACACTTTCCAATCACTTGTTGCTCTCCACTTTTGATATGACTTAAACATTTCAAAACCATTAGTGAACCACCAGTCTTTATCTTCAGGTGATTTTGATTTTGCTTTAGCAGAACGAAAAGGTTGATTCATTCCATCTGCACCTAGGCGTTGAACAAAGTCATCACCTGTTGCAGACCAAGCCTTCTTCCAATATTCGAAAGACTTATCAACGTCCATTTATATTCCACTCATCTTTGTCCCAGTTCTCGGTGGCCTGATGAACAGCAACACCACCGTAGAGCCACCATGCTGGTGTCTCTTTCAATTGTTTAACACGTGATAAGTAATACAACCATCCACAATTTAGATAGTCAGTAAGACTTGAGTAGGAGATATGTTGAGGAACTTCTTCCCCATCAATCGTCACCATATGGGTGTGGCGAGCGCAGGTGAAAGGAGGATATAAAGCCCACGCTCACCACTTGTATAGTCAGCCTCGCCAGAAACTGACTCACATTTTATTTCTTGCTTATTGAAAAACGGATATCCGTTTTCGTTTTGTTTGTTGTACATAGTCCACAAGTGTAGCACGCACCACCGTCTTTTGATATCAACGGAATTTGGCGTGTTTGCTCAGGACATTTAGCACCAGGCTTACCTGTTAACGCTCTGACCTGCAACGATGCCTCTTCAAAAGTGTCAGCCAACCATGCTAACTTGACATCATAGTCTTGGCGTAAACGCTTAGCCTCATCCACGTTGTCTTTGTCAGCCGAGAAATATAAACTAAGATTCTTAATCCCAGTTAACATCTCTACTGCACTAGGTACCCTTGTGTACACCCAAAACTGTACGTCTTTGTTATGTTTAATAACTCGTCGCCATGCTTTTGTGTAATCTTCTGAAAAGAAATCACCATCCCAATGTATACGAAATAGTTTTTCAGCATTGTACTTGTCGCAGTCATACTTGAAATCCTGAATCATAAACTGAATCATTTGTTGTAATTCGTTTACAGATTTATTTTGTACAGCATCCCAATTAGCAAGCAACAATTCTCTGGTGCCTTTGAATATTTTTTCTAACTTACCTGCATAACATATCTTTTCGCAGACTGATGTAGCACCTGGACAAGAAAATGATTTGCCAGATGGAAGACCAAAAGTATTTGCTACTAATGGTCTTTTGCCATCTGGCATAGTTATTGTTGCAGTTTTCCTATCGTTGTTGCGTCTCAGTCTGGGTAGACTAGAAGTCAACCTCAATACTTTCTTCTGAGTATGAATCATCATTGCCAGCATCTATCTGACTTTCAAGATTGCCAACTGCTGACTCAACTATTTCTCTTGCTTCATCTTCTGATTCAGCCTGAACAGTGAATGAGTAAGTGATAGTTACACGACCTTCGAACTCTTGTTTCAATAGGTCTGCACCTATGTCACCAAGTAACTCGTTGGCTTCATCACGATGAACAGTTATCTCATCTTCGTTACCATCGAACTGGTCTTTGAAGAAGGTATGAACTGTTGTTCTTAACGCATAGATTTGGTCACGGTAACCTCTACCGCGAACTTCTTCTGCTTCAAGGTCCGACTTCAATGTATCTATTTGTTTCTGTATTGCATCGAACGGTGTGACCGTTGCGATTATTGATTCTTCTTCTGACATTTGTATTTCTCCTTTGTTGAGTGTGCCCTTACCCTTGCAGGTAGGGCACACGATGTTAAACATTAATACTTGGGGAACAATCCCCAAGCCCTTACAATCAGGACACCATACTTCTGTTTCAGGATATGGAGTTTCATATCTCATTGCAGAAGCAAGTCCAATGCTCTGTCCTTCAACACTTCACCTTCCGCTAACACCACACGTTCAGCACGACGAGTATCACTACCACGTACTGTTGAATAGTAGTCAGAGTATTCGGTAACAGAGTTGAACAAGCGCCAAGCATTCTTCTCTAGCATTTGTTGACCTGGAGAATTATGATACAAGTTCTTAATTGTATCTTTCTTATTATCCAGCATTGTAATAACTTTCAACTCATTCTTTTCTAATGGTCGCTTACCCATAGCACCAGCAATATCTGCTGGGATAGGAAACAAATGAGATAAGAAGTTGTCAACGTCATGCGGATGCACAACAGTGTTAACTAACTTGTCTGCTTGTTCTTGTAAGAAACCACCATACTGAAACGAGAACTGCATAACATCTCTTGCTTGCGCAATAGACTTATTACTGTTAGCAGTATGTCTGATGGTGTGCTTGTACTGTGATGCACGACGTGCCATACGCCAAGTGTTTTGACACACCACACGTACTGCAGTTAGTGAAACATTCATACTGAATGAACCATCATGTGATGTGGTTGCAAAGATATACATATCTGATTTATCTTTACCATCAACAAGGATACCGTTAGGCATACGCATAGTGATAAAGATTTTCTTACCACCATCAATAGACCCAGCAGTTTCATATGATGAACCACTATCAACTAGCGCATCAAGGAAGTTAAACACTGCCCTGTTTTGAATAGGTGTGTATCTTGTACCAACAACACCTAACGCATCACGTTCACCAAGCAATGGATGTTTACGAATGACTGCGAACTTGTCCTCAACTGGCACAACTTCAACACCATCAGCAGACATAACACTTGAATACAAGGGATGTAGTTCTACTTCCCAATCAAGCATTGCTTTTTGAATAGCAGACTCGGCAGTTAGTTCTTCTTCAACTACTTGTCCTAGTCCATGCCATCCTGGTTTACGGTAAGCAACGAATGCTGTCTCACCGTTTATCTGTTCTAGATTATGCATACATTCTCCTTATAGATATCTTGATACTGAAGCGTAAGTTGCTGTTGAAACAACATCTTCATCAGACAACTCAAGCATGCGAATAGCATTAGTTAAGTCAGCAACAATGTCGTCATAGTCGTTGCTCACATAATGTCTGCCATTACCACGACCACCTCTGTAAGGAGGCGTTGGTTCTGTTGGCTCTTCTGGCAATTTAGCGTTATCAACTTTTACTGTTATCTCAAACACAGTAATAGTGTCATCAGACTGCCACCTGCTTTTAGTCACACTAGTAACTAAGTCAAGATTCTTTAGAGCAATCTTCTTAATTGCTCCCTCGTAATCTTTCCAATTAGTTTTATGTGTTTCAACTGCTTTCTCGTAAAGTGATTGGTTCAAACACACTTCACTTAGTTTTTCTTTCAAGGCTGTCACAAGTTTATCTTTAGACACCTTGATATTTATTCCTTTACTTGCCATGTTTGTTTCTCCTTTTGTTTTTGTTTTTTACTACCAACTAGATTGGTACGTTATGTTCCAGTCTGCTGGTACTTCTTTTAGTACTCGCTCTACTTGTTCAATGGTTTGTTTGATACCTTCGAAGTACCATTCATCGTACTCATAAGTACCAAAGAAAAACCCTGATGCAGTTGGTAGTAACTCAGATGCACTAGTGTTATCAAGTTCTATTAGTTTACATATGTTTAATAGTTCTTGTAACTTTTCTCGCGAAACACCATACTCGTGGCAATCATCTTCGCCATCTTGTACGTTGTCAACGAACCATTTATGTACTGCATTTACTTTTCTCCAGTATGCAACTTCAACTTTAAGCATCAGACTACCTGTAGTAGCAAAAGGTACTTCCTTTGTTAAAGTTTTGTATGTATCTGGTTTAAAATAATTTTCAGATGCAAACTCTTCTGCATATAAAAACATATCTAATCCCATTGTCTCCTCTTTTCTAATAGGTAAAGCCCTGCCTAGCGTTAACCAGGCAGGGCTTGTTGACGACATTGCTAGTATGGTTTCCTTAACACACAGGGGAAATGATTGTGTGTTATTGCCTTAGATATCATCAACTAATCTAAATAACTTAGAGGCTCCTGCTCACTTGCGTGTCAGGGACATCGTTATTTAGAAACTTTATCACTCAGTTCATCACACGTAAACACTAAAGTCACGTTAAGAATAGAACCATTACATTTCTTGCACAAAGAATCATACATATTAACAGCCACCCAATCGTGGCTGCCAAGATTCTTACGTGCAGTATCAATGTCAACGTTAAGTCTACTCATTCAGTTGTACCAAACTCGTATATACAATCAGCACACATACCTTGATACTCTTTCTTGTGCTTCTTGCAATAATGTCTACTCATTGTTGTCCTTACAATTAGAATCATGACCAATAGTAAAGTTACAACCACATACCCAATGATGACAATTACATTTATCTGTCATGGTTTTCTACTTTGATACAACATACCAAGTAGGAAAGAACTAACAGTAAACAATATTCCTATTGCCAACCAGTCACCCCAATACATTAATCCTCCTCTTGTTCTTTAGGTTTAGGATAATTCCACTCATGCCCTTTTTCCTTAAGTAACTCTTTCAACTTTTTGTTCTCATTCCATAACACTTGCATATGTCTAACCTTAGTACTAGGTGCCAGCCCATACTCATCTAGCAAACTATAATACACCTCTTGATACTCATCAATGTATTTGTTTTTAATAACATGCGCTGCCCTAGTAGCAAGATTACTGCGCAATCTTGTAATCTTCTCTGCATCAGTTAACTCTTTAGGCATTGTCATTCTCCTCAACAGTAAACTTTTTTGATAATGCATCAAACAAATCACTATGCAATTGATTATCTATATCATCAAGATTAAAATCATAAAACTCCATGGCTTGGTCATGAACAAACCTAGTCACATCCATCCACGCAGTTTCGCCAAGAAAATCCTTAGCATGCTTACCATTCAGATTGACCTTGTAGTCAGCCCAGAAATCGTATGGGTTAACAAAAACTTCTAACCCATTCTTTTCATACACACTTAAATATTTATCACTCATCGTATCCCCTTGTATCTAATTAATAGTTCTTGTTTAAAATGTGCCCACTGTTCATCATTTAAACCGCGAGCAATATCCATAGCAGAGACAAGCAACTCCGAAGCGTCTTCTTTACCCCACTTGTAGTCGCCATCCCAATCAGCCTTAGCCTGCACGTTATCAATAACATTGCAAGTAAAATAGAAAGCAATGTTCTTTAATTCGTGCGGCAATATTTTTAACTCTAATGTTCCACTCATTTGTTCTCCTCTAATATTTCTTCTAATGTTTTACCTTCACAGGTAGCACAGATAACTGTTCCATCAGGATAGATGTGTCCACCTTCACCGTCCATATCAATGTCGTTTTTACAACATTCACATATGACCCAGCACATTACACATTCTCCTTTGTTTGCTTAACATGTATCTCACCATCAATAAGTAATTCATCAAGCAAATCATACAAACCTGAAAGATTATAAATGTTTGCATTTTTGATTAACTCTTTGTACTCTTCAATTTCTGTATCATTAATTCTCATTAGGCATCTACCTCAGAAACAATCTTGTTGTCATCACCAATAGTTCTCAAAATCCTAGGTGGTTCCTCACCACACGGATAAAAAGAAGCCTTGTGTGTAGACTTACAATCACATTCCACACACCTAATATCACCATCTTGACTAGCAAAACGGTGCGTAAAATAATTCAACATAGCCTGAGCCTGTTGTTCAGGTGTATCCATAGGAAACGGTTTAGGAACATTAATAACATGAGTCATCGTGCAGCATCCATCTCTGCTTGACCAATCTCACGCCACTCTGTTTGCTTGATGTCAAGAATCTCATCAATACGAGCAGCAATCAACATTGATGCACGAGCCAGTTGCAAACCAGCCAAACCAAGACACGCATCAATATCACCAACACCGTAATCAGTATCCAAATCAGCAGACCACAACGGAGTCTCATCCATAAGCGCAGCCATCTGGTCAACCTTACTACGAATAGTATTCAACAACACGTACTCTTTATCTAAACTCATTTACTTCTCCTTTTAAATAGTTTCGGACCTTTTACATACATTGTACCAAAAAACACTGTCGCAAAATATGCAAAAGCAATTAAGCCATCAACATATCTAGTAGCCATCTGTAACCTTTCTGTGTGAACCAGCCTTTCCGCAGGAAAGAAGGCTGGTGAACTTCTTGCTGTCCATGCCATACATAAGGGCGGGGTTTGTGTTGGGTAAACATTGTGTAACCATGTAACCTATAACTGATTGATATAACATTGTTATCCTTATCTGGCGATAGCGCCGACTGAGTCATGCCCGAAGTTGGGCTGACGAAGGAGGCAACGGATTTTTTTTAAAAAAATAAACTAGCAAGGCTGACCGAAGCCAGCCCTGTTAGTTTGTGTTGGGGTTAGGCGACGACCAAGCCCCACTTTACTGCAATATCTTGGCTTACCTTGTGTGAGCCAATTTGCACACCATTAGAGTTAACATAAGGTGCTTGATAATCTGATATATTTGCTAACCAAGATTTACGTAATTCTGATGCTTTTGCAGAATTAACTTGGTTAGCATATAACAGATAGTAAGAATCGTGATATAAAACCTTTTTGGTTGGATACACGATATCTATTTCATAATGCATATTCATTAAGTCGTGGACAGAGAATCTGTCAACGATACTAGACCAAGAGTCTTTGACTCTTGTGTCTGTTGTTTCTTCTTGAGGTTCTGGATTGTAGATAGGCAAGCCAGAATCCTCATCAACAGTAACGTAGCCGTTAACTGTTTTATGGTCGACAACAACATCATCAACATCTATGAAGTGGCGACCTTCAGAGTCCACATACTCTGTGGACTTTTGTTCAATGTCTTCTGTAACATACAGAGCATTGGTTTGTGTTGGATACCAAGACATCTTTACTCCTTTTCTTTTAACTACCGATTTGGTAATTATAAAGCCAAGACCAATTGGTTGGTTGCAGTCTTGTCAAATCATGTAGTTGATTATAACAATTTGGTGCAAGTTTTTCCCGTTTTTGGAAAAAGTTCTCCAAATCGTTATAATCATTGATTTGACGAGCAAGACCAGCCAATTAGGCTTGGCGGGTACTACTAGAGCCGTTTACATAACGCGGAATTTTGTTTACAAAATTACGCTGTATAACGGCGGAGCGAAGTAATCACTCGTGACACCAGTCTGGAAGACTTAAACCTACACGCCGCGAGCGTTTGCTGCGAGACGTGTAGGTTTAGCCCTAATTAGTTATGGTCTTGAACTTCCAAAGCCACTTGGAAATCAACAATGTTTCTAAAGGTACGAGGAGATTTATCTGAACCTTTAGCAACACGTTCCATAACAGGTTCGAACACGATTTCTGCAAAATCTGCAACATATCGAGTTTGACCCTTACTATTCTGGATAGGCTCAGCCAAGCCAGAATCAACCAATTCCTTTAATCTGTTAACGATTACAGGATTATTGCTAGTCACATACTCGTAACCCATTTGAGTATACGGAGTACCGTTGCTTGACCATTTTTGTGTTGAACCATTAATAGAAATGGCTGCACGTTTCTCATCTGGGAATGAGATACTGCCTTTAACTGCTGTTGCACTGAACGCCATGATGTTGTCATCCTTTCACAGAGGCTATCTGCCTCTTTGGCATTTATGACAAAGAGCAGTAGCCAGTCACCATCTCGCACTTCTTGCCATCAGTACCAGATAAGGACAGGCTCACCCATAGCCTCAACCAGACTGACTTCATCCGTGGATGGATAGTTATGGTTACATGGGTAAGTCTGAGGATGCCACAGCGTGGCTCCGAGGACTTACGTCTGCAAAAACACTGGCACCGCGTAGCGGTGGGCTGCCGTAGGCAGCAGGTCTGCGAGCCTGCGAGCAGACCCCAGGGTTTTTAACCGACGTGTGACTGTCGTATGTATAGTGTTTTTATATATTTCTGTTACAGATACAGGGGAATATATACGGTTTATATAACATTTTGGTAACGTTTATAACAATTTGGTAAATTGTTGTCCGCTTTTGTATTTTGGACGGATTAGTATATAGTGAGGGGTCTTTTAGACCCCGAACATGGTTTACTTATATGAGCCCCCTAAAGGGGCTCATCTAGATGGTTTTATTATTGTTACATTGGTGTATATATTGTTGTTACACAGTTAGTGTTTATTAATGCGGGGGCGTCTGTTTTATGGCAAAGTTTCAATCTGGTGCCCAGCATCCTTTAATCAAGGACACTGTTGAGGCTAAGACCAAAGTGCTATCCCATGTTAGGGAAGGCATTAGTGTTAAGCAGGCCATGGGCCTTGTGGGTAGACAAGAAGGCACCCTACGCCAATGGTTATCCAGGGATGCTAAGTTTGCCTCTGCGTTAGAAGACGCTAAAGAAGAGGGCGCCACCAGGGATTTGAGTGGTGACAAGTTTTCTTTTGAGTTTGCTGAGTTTTCAAAAAATTTTTTGAACAGTAGTGTGTTCCCTCATCAACAGAATTGGGTTGATGTTTTGGAGGGTCGTACCCCTTCTTGGTTGCATCCGTCTATGACGTATGAGCCTTCTGATGATAAGACTCGTTTGTTAATTAATGTGCCCCCTGAGCATGCCAAGTCGACTACGATTACTGTTAATTATTCGACTTACAAGATTTGTATGGACCCTGACAATACTCGTATTATTGTTATTTCTAAAACCCTGACTAAGGCTCAGGAGTTTGTTTATTCTATTAAGCAACGTTTGACTCATCCTATGTGGGCTAAGATGCAGGCAACTTATGCCCCTCCTGGTGGTTGGCGTGAGGATGCTGATTCTTGGAAAGCCAACGCTATTACTCTTTCTCGTAACTCTACCGAAAAAGACCCTACTGTTCAGGCTTTGGGTATTGGTGGTCAAGTATATGGTGCCCGCGCTAACTTGATTATTCTTGATGACTGTGTGACTGGTGCTAACGCACATGAGTGGGAAAAGCAACTTGAGTGGATTCAGAAAGAAGTTATTACTCGTCTAGATGATGAGGGTGTGCTTCTAGTGTTGGGTACACGCTTTGCTGCCAATGACCTTTACCGTGAGATTAGAAGCCCTAAGCATTGGTCTAATGGTAAGTCTCCGTTTACATATTTTGCTATGCCAGCAGTTTTAGAGTTTAAGGATAGCCCAAAAGATTGGGTTACTCTTTGGCCTAAGACTGACCAGAAGTCTGGTTCTAAAGAACCAAACGCTGAAGGTCTTTACAATAAATGGGACGGTCCAGCCCTTTATAGAAGACGTGGTGAAGTAACTCCGTCTACTTGGGCTTTGGTTTACCAGCAACAAGACATTCAAGAAAATTCAATTTTTTCCCCTGTCTGTGTTCAAGGTTCTATTAATGGTATGCGCCGTGTAGGTCCTTTACGTCCAAATGTTTTAGGTCACCCACAAGGTGGAGACTTTTACACTATTATGGGTATTGACCCTGCTATGACAGGTAACACTGCAGCAGTTGTTATGGCTTTTGAACGTGGTACTCAGAAACGTTATATTCTTGATGTTCACAATATGCGAGACCCTGACCCCCAAAAAATTCGGGCGCTCATGGAAGACTGGGTTAACAAGTACCCTATTAATGAGATGCGTATAGAAATTAACGCACATCAAAAATCTTATGCTTTAGACACTGAACTGAACCAATATTTTGCTTCACGTGGTGTACAGATTCGTTCCCATTACACAAGTAAGAACAAGTGGGATGAAACTTTTGGTGTTGCAGGTATGGCTGCTTTGTTTGGAACTGTACGTGATGGTAAACATCAAGACGACAGTTTGATTGAACTACCATCCTCTGAGAACAATGAGCACGTTAAAGCGTTAATTAACCAGTTGATTACTTGGGATGCAAACGCACGAAAGTCTCAAAAGACTGATTGTGTTATGGCTTTGTGGTTTTGTGAGATTAGGGCTAAGGAATTAGTTCAACAATCAGGTTTTATGCAAACACATATAGAAAACAGATATACAACAAGACGTGGTGTTAATCAACGTGGTGTTGTTAATTTAGATGAACTAGCAGCACAACAGTATTCTCAATTATATTATTAGGAGTTTGAATGGCACTTGATGTGCAGCAGATAGCGGATAAAGTTGAAGGTCTCCGCCGCCGCTACAGCGAACGTGATAGCCGTATGCAAAACGTTCTTTCTGTTCGACGCGGAAGAATAGAATCAATTTTCCCAGACTTTTTCCCTGAAGGTATGACAACACCAATGATTGCTAACTTCATTGATGTTGCTGCTAAAGATTTGGCGGAAGTACTTGCCCCACTTCCTTCTTTTAATTGCTCAACGGCAAACGTAAATTCTGACCGCGCCAAAAGCGCTGCAGAGAAAAGAACAATGATTGCTAACTATTATGTTCAATCATCGCGTCTACAGACGCAAATGTATACTGGGGCTGACTGGTACCTGACATATGGCTTTTTGCCAATCGTAATAGAATTAGATGCCGAAAACAGCCAGCCTCGTATACGTATAGATAATCCAATGGGTGCTTACCCAGAGTTTGACCGCTTTGGTCGCGTTATTTCTTACACACACAGATATCAAAAAACTGTTGCAGAGTTAGTTGCAGAGTTCCCTGAATACGCTAGTCAAATTATTGGACCTCAAGGTTACAAGAGTGTTGACATGTATTCAATGCTTGAACTTGTTCGATATGAAGATAAAGAACAAATAATTGTTTTTCTACCACAACGCTCAAATCTTCCATTATCTGTTGTTGAAAATCCTACTGGTGAAATATTAGTACGTGTTGCACGTAAACCAAGTATTGATGATGAGACACGTGGACAGTTTGATGATGTTATTTGGGTTCAACTTGCCAGAGCACGTTTCGCTTTTCTTGCCCTTGAAGCGGCAGAGAAAAGCGTACAAGCACCTCTTGCGTTACCTAATGATGTTCAAGAACTTGCTTTTGGTCCAGATGCTGTGTTGCGTTCTCAAAACCCACAGCAAATCCGCAGAGTCGGATTGGAATTACCAACTGCAGCATTTACAGAACAATCATTATTACAGCAAGAAATGCGTTTGGGCGCACGATATCCAGAAGGTCGCTCAGGCAACATTGATGCCAGCATCATTACTGGACAAGGCGTCCAAGCGTTACTTGGTGCATTTGATTCACAAATCAAAGCAGGTCAACAAGTACTTGCACAAACACTTGAAGATGTTGTTTCTCTCTGTTTACGTTTAGATGAAAAGATTTTCCCATTCGAAAGAACAGTTCGTGGGTACAATGATGGTTCCCCATATGAACTTAAATACAATCCAACTAAAGACATCAAAGGTGATTACACCGTTGAGGTACGTTACGGATTAATGGCAGGGTTAGACCCTAGCCGTGCACTTATATTCTCACTTCAAGCACTTGGTGGAGATTTAGTTTCTCGCGAATTTGTAATGAGTGAACTACCTTGGTCTGTTAACGTTGCCAAGGAACAAGAACGCATAGATATTCAACGTATGCGTGATAATTTAAATAAAGCAGTTAGCGCTGCTGCTGGGGCTTTACCTGAAATGATTGCAACAGGTCAAGATGTTTCAACTTTGTTAAATAAATTTGCTGACATTATTGAAAAAAGACGTGATGGTATATCAATTGAAAATGCTGTTAAAGAAGCATTCCAACCAGAACAACCTGAACCTACTCCAGCAGGCACAGAAAATCCAGAACAAGTTGCAGCGCAACCGTCCCCTGTCGGCGCTCCTTCGGCTGGTCCTGCTGGAGCCCTTCCTCCAGATTTAACCGCAATTATGGGACAGTTAGCAGGATAAAATGACAAAGCGCACACACCCTGACTATGTAAAGATGTTTCAGGATTCGTTAAACGGCTTTGTTCAAGACTTACATCCAATGGGTGCTATGGCAACAGGCGTTATAACAGTTGTTGAAATGATTGATTCCGAAGGAAGATATTTTTTACACGTATTAGATGACGGTAAGTCTCCGATTTGGAAACTTAAAGGAATGCTAGACGCAGCACACATTCAACTAGATGATAAAGAATTTGATGAGGACGAAGATTAATGGCAATTAGAGAACAAGTATCAGGTCCTGGTAGTAATTCAAAGAGAACTGATTTAAATGTTTCTAGACAACCAGCAAGATATATGTCTGGTGGTTCTTATGGTGAAGGTCAAGAACTTATGGGTCTTCAACAAGGTGCAACTATGGCTGGTCCAACTCCAAATATGGTTGGCGGTGGACGTGGTGGTATGTCTAAACCTATTTCTTCTTTCGCTGCAACATCCCCAATTACTCAACTTACTGCACCAACTGAAAGACCAAATGAACCACAAACTGCTGGTATGCCTTTTGGTCCTGGAACAAATTTTATAAGTCTTCCACCAAGTAATCAAAGAACTCCTGCAAATGTAGCAACTGAAATGTTAAATAATCCACAAGTGCAAGACATTGCAGGTGTTGCTGATATTTTTATGGCAATGGAAGGTCAAGGCAAAGGTTTTGGGTATTAATGTCTCGGATACCAGGATGGAATCCACCAGAACCTTTTAGACCTGCTGGTAATCAATATTTACCAGAATTAGCAGTAGCGTCTTATCGCGCTAATTTGCCAGAAAAAGATTTACAACAAATTAATACTTGGAGTAAACTCTATGACAAACATAGAGAATTACTTAAGATGGACAACAAAGATGCTAACGAAGAATTTCTTCAACTTGATGACGGTATTCAAGAAGCATTAAAAAGTACTTTTGATAATCCTGATTATTTAAATAAACCAAGCAACTGGACAATATTAGGAACAATAGGTTCCCTTGCTAAAAAAACAATTCAATCACCTTTCACTGGTGCTTTCAAAGCATTGCAAGGTTACAGTCAAGCATTAACTGGAACTGTTGGTGGAACACTTACTTATGCTAAGCAAACAGGTCAATACACACCAAGCATGCTTAACTTCTGGTCTGATGACTGGGATGGCAAACGTATATGGAACGTTGAATATACAAAAAAATTAGAAGAAACATACGGTCCAGGTATGTCTGCTTTAGCAAAAGGTTTAGTAACAGGATGGACACCTGGTCGAGTAATTGAAGAAGCAGGTGGGGTGACACCTGAACTTGAACGTGCTTTATCTTTCATGCAAGAAAACCCACAAGACTTTGCTGACATTCTTGGTGATTATCGCAGAGCACAAGTAAGTCCTGGTAGAGAAGTTGCCAGAAGACAAATGCGTTTATCTCCTGATGCACCTTTGGCTGAAGAAAAAGTTTTTGACAGAATTTCTGGAACATATGATGCAACGTTTCAAATACTTGCAGACCCTTTAACTTGGGCAACTGCTGGTACTTGGGCTGCAGGTAAAGCACTTGTTAAAGGTGTACAAGCAGGAGAACGTGTTGGCGTTCTTGGAAAACTTACTTTAAAAGAAAACTTACAACCTAGAACACCTATTATTAATAAGGGTGCTATTTATGGAACTTTATTTAAAAAAGGTATTGCACCTGAATTAGCAGTTCCTAAAGTATTTGAATTTGATGAAGTTAAAAAAGTATGGGACGGCATACCTGATGTAACTCCTGGTCTTGGACCGTTGTTAAAACAGTTTAGAGAAGGCGCACCAGAAGTTAGAACAAGAGTTATGACTTCTATTGCCCAAAATTATCCTGCATATAACAATGATGCTATTGTTCGTAAACTTGCTTTCGGTGGCATTGAAGACTCAAAATCTGCTGCACAATATTTTACTAACACACAACATGCTTTAGATTTGTTTAGTGGTAAATCTAACAGCATGATGTTCTATAGAACTAACAATGTTGTTACCGCAACTAAGTCTTCACTATGGGCTAACTCAATTCGTAAATCAATTGGTGACATATTCAGTAGTAGACTTAAAGGTACAACAGATGTTAATCTTTTTGAAGCAATCCAAAAAACAGATAACGTTGTTGATACCGCATATCTTGAAGGTAAATACATTGAAGTTGGTGGGGACCTTTCTAAAGCGATAGCACGTATTTCTGATTTAAGACAATCTGACCCATTGTTTATATTTGCTGCAGAAAAAATGAAAACATTTTCTTCAAAAGTAAATAAACTTGCATCTCGTGCACCACTTGGTAGACCAATCTTTACAGATGACAAGATGGTTGGGGAAACATTAAATACTTTCAGAGATACAGCACGTTTAGTTTTACCTAAAGAAGAAGCAGGGGTATTAACTCAAAGGTTTGCTGACTTAAAAGAATATGACAGAATAGTTCTTCTTAGAGGTTTGTACACAGATATTTTACACAGCAGTGGTTTAGGTGCAACCCCTGGTGGTTCTACTATTATTGAAACAATACTTAAAGATAAATTTGGTGGCTTAGGTACTTTTGCTACAGGTAATGTTCTTGACATTCCTAAGAATTTACAAGTAAGTGATTTAGCAAGAGTTGGTTCTGAACTAGGTGCAGAGTTTGATAAAGTAAAAGTTCAATCACCTTTACATAATTTTCAATTCACTCCAGCAATTGGTCAACTAGATTGGCTTGAGATTGCTAAACTTCAATCAGATAATGCTAGAATTTTTAACGGATTACGTCGTCTAGGTGTAATCATTAATGGTCAAGCAGTTTCTCAGTACACTAATGCTTGGACTTTATTAACTCTTGCCCCTAAACTTGGTATTCGTGCAACAATAGACGAACTATTCTTATTTACTTTGTACGCACCTAAAGAAGTTATGTACAATTATTTACGTGGTGTAGGAAGAACAGCCGTTAAAGTTCTTGCTGCTGCTAAAGGTAAGCCAGAAGGTTTGTCTCTTACAGGTGAAAACGTATTTAAAATACAAAACATGATTAGTAACGAAGAGCGCATTGCTCTTCAGAAACAAATCGAAGAAGAATTTCCTTTAGACTTTAATCAACAGAAAAAAGCATTATCAACTAGGTTGTTTGGTCTTGCCTTAGATAGATTAAAGATAGAACAAGGTTTAGGTAAACATATTCCTGGTTCTGGTGGTTTAAATGATTCAGATATTGAATCCCTTAAAGAACTTTTCTTACATAATCCTTTAGGTTTTGACGCACTTGCTTCTTCTCAAGCAAGAACTGCTGGTTTAAGTGGCGGATTCCTTCGCCCAACAGAAGACTTAATGGCTAATGAAGTCATGGAAACTGCCATGAAAGAACTTGGTGTTAAGAATCCAGGTAAATGGGTTAATCTTCCTAGCAGTGCGGCTAGAGCAGAAAGAGTTTTGGGACAATACTCTAACGTTTCTGCAAGATTTAGTAGTAATTACGAAAAATTTGGTATTAAAACCGATACTCCTCAACAGATATTTGTTAGAAATAATGGTTTAGAGAATCAACAAGACTTCACTAATGCTGTTACTGATGTTCTAAAACTGTTTGGTGTTAAGTTACCTGCAGGAAAAACATACTTAGACCTTGTTAGAGATGTTAAATCAGGTTTATTAGTTGACCCAATGAAGGAATTAGCAGAGGGTCCTGGACGTACTCTACTAAATTCTTTATCAGAGTACGCTACTTTAAAAGGTTCAGCCTCAGATGTAGAAATTATAACACGTTGGGTTGAACAACACCTATTAGATTTACGTAAATCATTTCATGGTTCAGCAGATTTAAGTGTATTCAATACTAAATTGTTTAATAGAGTTAAACAAGGAAGTATTAAACAAGTATCTAAAGGTGAAATAGATAAAGTTATTACACCATTTAGATGGAATCAACTTCCTATACAAGAATTTGATGAACTTGTTAAAGATAATCTAATTGCTGGTGATTTGTTAGTACCATTCCAAGCAGGACCAACTAACTTAAAAGAATACTTTGCTGAATACGGTACTAAAATATTTGAAGCAATGGACCAACAGGTAACATCATATTTCCGTACACCTGCTTTTATGTCTTTCTATCTTGAAAGAATGGATAACTTCCGTAAAGGTGGATATAGACAACAATCTGTAAAAGAATTTGTTAATAAATTTCGTGCTGAAAAGATTGAAAGAGTTGGTAGACCTCTTTCTGCTGCTGAAGAAATTAAAATAATTCAAAGAGCAGAAGATATGACAGCCAGAGCAATAGTTGAATATTCTGTTCAAGATTCATTAAATTCAATTATGAAGTTTGCTGATAACCCTGATGTTAGAACAGCACTTGCATTTAATATGCGTAACGGTTCACGTTTCTATCGTGCAACAGAAGACTTTGTTAGAAGACTATATAGATTAAAAGACCATTCATTAAAAACAGTTATGAGAATGCGTCTTAGTGCATTAGGTTTGAGTGCTTCAGGGTTTATTCATGAGGATGCACAGGGTCAAGGATACCTTGTTATGCCTATGGATGACCTGATATTCCAAGTAGTTGATAAGCCTTTAAGAGTATTAACTGGTGGAAAACCAGGGTATAGTCAACCATTAGTTGGTGACTTTACTTTTAAATTACAACAACTAAACCCATCATTTGGTCCAGATGCAACAACACCAACATTATCTGGTCCATTAGCAAGTTTAAATATTTATTTAGTTAAATCAATTCTTGGTCGTTTAGGACCAGATGGCAGATATGCTGCAGATAAAGTTGATAATATTTTACTTGGCGATATTGGTGATAACTTAGATTTAAAGAAAGCAATACTTCCATTATCTTTAAATAGATTATGGAGTATCATTGGTGCTGGCGAGAAAGATAAACAAGAAGCATCTGCTGTTCATCAAGTAATTGCATATAATGCAGCACATGGTAAAGGTTTACCTGTTGATGCTACCCCTGAAGAACAATATGAGTACATTAAAAATACTCGTATATCAGGACATAACTTAGTTGTTATGCGTAACTTACTTGGATTACTTCCAATACCTGTTTCTCCTACATTAAAAGAAACTAAAGATATACCTGAATTTCTAAAAGAAGTAGGCGTTGTAAGCGTTAGACAAGAGTTCTTTGACATATTCGAAGGCGTATTATCTAACCCTAACCCTAGAATAGATGACCCATATGAGGAAGCATTAGCCATTTACATTGGCAAGAATCCTAATAAACTTATCTATACTGTTTCTCGTGCAGAGAAAACAACAGATGTTGCTTTTAAGAAAACCGAAGAAGTTAAAGATTGGTATATTAAAAACAAAGGTTTGGTTGAGAAGTACGGTGAAGCAGCATGGTTAGCAGCACCTAGTGTTGGTGAATTTACTGCTTCTACTTATGCTTGGTTTGAGGCTGCAGAATTAATTGATAATAGAGATTTAGAAACCTATTTACGTGAAGTTCAAATAGCCGTTGATAGACAAAACTATTTTGATTTAGAAGAACGTGCAGCCGAAGAGATTAGCAGAACTGCTGATACTACTGCTATTAAACAAATCGGTGCTCAAATGAACTTAGCACAAGAGATGATTCTTAATTCTAATCCTTTACTAAGACAACGTTTTGCTACTGGTGATTTCGGTGTTGAAAAGGAAAAACAATATCTTACTAATTTAACTTATCTTTTAGCAGATGAGTCTGTTAAGATGGAGCCTGCTACTAGAGATAAATTAAATAAAGCGTTAAAGATTATGAGCGAGACTGCTTATAAGATTAATAGTGATAATGGCATGAGTACTTCATTTAGAAGAATGGTTAGAGATGAAGCCCTTGCTGATTTATCTGTATTAAGTAATCTTGATTACACTGTTCGTCAGGCTAATAAAGCAATATTAACTCCAATATTAAAAGACCTAAGTAGGGATACACAAATTAGATGATAGTTAATGGTACGTATGATGAGACTACTGGCACATTTACTTTTGAATATGTAGAGCAACAGCCTTCTACAGTTGGTACAACAGGTATGCCTACACTTGGTACGACTGGACAAAAACCTTTAGGTTCTACAACTGGTGTTGCTTTACCTAAACGTTTTACTATTACTTTAAGTGCATCAGAAGTTCAAAAGATTCCTGGTGCTAAGATTGATGAGGTAAGTAGAATTGCTTATCTTGATTCAAGTCAATTAGTTAAACTTAATAAAGCACAAGAAATTGAAATAGAAAAACCTGCACCTAAATCATCTATTATAGATGCAGCAAAGTGGGACCCTAATCGTACTACTTATCAAGCAGAAGAACCAGTAGAAGAACCTGCTTATAAAAAAGGAATGGTTGTTGATAAAGCAATCCTTCTTGGTAAAAAAGGTATTGCGCAAGACCCTGTCACTAGGGCTATAACATTTATTCTTCCAGCAAATGAACAAGCAGAAACTTTAGCAGGAAAAGGTGGGGACCTTAATCCAAGTTTTGCTGTTATTGTTCCTAAAAAATCTTATATTGGTTCAGGAATGGTAACTACTGCTGTTGCTTATGATGCTGTTACTGCTCAAGAAAACTTGATTTCTGATTTAATTAAAGAAAATAAAGTTGATGAATTTAAGAACCTATTATTAGATAAAGGTTTCTACGAATTTGCTGGTTTATCTTTACCGCAAGTTAGAAGCAGTATGGCTCAAAAAGGTGTAGCAGATTCATTTATGAGTTCTGCACTTAATGGTTTTCTATATCTTTATAGTCAACAAAATTATCAAAACATTATAGAAGATACTGAAACATTTACTTATAATGATTTTGCTAAAAACTATAAACCTGACTTTATTGAAGAGTCAGCCTATGTTCCATCTAGAAGAGATGCAGATGCATCAGTTGATGCAGCCTATATTGAGTACGTTGGACGACGTGCTACCGATAAAGAAAAGCAAGCATTCTTTTCTGCTCTTGAACGTGAAGCGTCAAGTAACCCAGTTCGTTCTGTTCCTGGTATGGGTGCAGGACCTGATACTACACTTGGTGGATTTACAGAAGAAGACCTTGGTGCTTTTGCAAGTGAGTTCGCTTTAGCCACACCTGGTGCTGAAAAGTATGGTGAAGGTTTTGGTGGTTATAAAACGTTTAATAATGTTTTAAGTTCTTTGGTAAGTGATTTAGAGAACGAAACACAATTTATTAATAAACCAATTTTAGGTGAAAATCCTAATGCAGTATAGCCAAGGACAGATTGAACAACTTTTAAGACAAGTAGGTTTTCCTGAGTCTGCTATTCCTACTATGGTTAAGATTGCTCAATTAGAATCTACTAATGATACTCAGGCTTTTAATCCTGATTCAACAACAAAAGATTTATCTTATGGTTTATTTCAAATTAATATGTTTGGAAATATGGGACCTGAACGTAGAAAATGGTTTGGTCTTAAATCAAATGAAGAATTGTATGACCCAGTAACTAATGCTAAGGCAGCATACAAGTTGTGGAGTTCTAAGGAAAAGCAAGGCAAAGGTAAAGGCTTTACACATTGGAGTACTTATAATGAACAAATTGCAGGGAATCCTAATTTGAGAACACAGAACATACAAGGCATGGAAGCCAGTGCTACTACTTCTGCTGCTGGTTTTGAAAACGAAGGTGAATCATTTGCTTTAACAGCAGCAATGATTGATAGGGCTTTCCTGACCGATAAAGAAATTGGTAAAATATTTCAAGACTTTAAAGGTCAACAAGGTCCAGAGACTGAGAAAGCATTAAAGGCTGCGTTGCAACAAACAAAGTTTTGGCAAAAGTTCTCTGCAGATGTTAAACAAGAAATCTATTCAAGTCTTTTATTAGACCCTGCTAGTTATCAAGAGAAGTTTAAATTAAGACTTGATGAAATTAAAAACAAGTTTTTAACTATCGGTGCACCTGTTCCATCAAGTTTAGAATTACAAGACCTTGCCAAGAAAACCCTTTTGTTTGGTTTAAAGGGTACTCAGTTAGATGAGATAGTTTTCAATTCTGTTAAGTTTGATAATAATTTTATTGCTGGTAAGGCTGGAGAATACGCCACCAGTATTTATAAATCAATAGAAGATTTTGGTGGCACTATTGATAAGACTTCTTCAGAGTTTAAGAATTATGTTTTTGATGCTATTAGAACTGGCGGGGCTAGTGTCAGTCAAGTAAAGAAACAGTACGCTGATTTGGCTGCTCAAATGTATCCACAGTTTGCTGAGAGGTTTAAATCTGGTGCAACTTTAAGAGAGGTTGCTTCTCCTTATCTTCAGTTAGCAACTCAATATTTAGAGGAACCTATTACTGATTTAAAAAATCCTATTATTCAAACAGGTTTGGTTAATGGTATGAATGCTTTAGATTATGTTAAAGAGGTTAAAAAGAACCCTAAGTGGCAATATACTTATAATGCTACTGAATCAATTCTTGGTTCATTGAAAAGTGTTTTGACTGATTTTGGTTTTGGGTTCGGTGGTAAATAATGGCTGAGAGTCGTAAACAATATTTAGAACGTCGTGTTCAAGAAGCAGCAAGTCTTGGTAGAACCGTTGATATTAAAATTCCTAATAATCCTACTAAGGCACAATTAACTGCACTTGATGATAAGATAAATAAAGTTTTATATCCTACTGGTAAATATGGTGATACTTCACCAGTTCCTTCTGCACCACCACCAGACCCTGGTGCTGCTCTTGCCGCAGAACAAAGACGCCAATTTGAATTAACACAATCATTACAGAAACAACAACAACGTCAAAGTGCTTTTGATTTGGCTAAGTCTTTTGCTGTACAATATGGTTTAGGTGAAAGCATTGCTGACAGAATTGTTGACCTTACTGTTAATCAAGGATACACAGAAACCGCTTTAACTTTAGCCTTACAACAATCACCAGAGTATAAAGAACGTTTTTCTGGTTTAGAAAAGTATAAACAAAACTTTGCATCAGATATTGCTGCTGGTAGAAAAGCACAACCTTTAACTCCTTCTCAATATATTAAAGCCGAGCAAGAGTATCAAGAAATTTTATCAAGATATGGTCTTAAAGATTTGGCTAGTCAAGGAACTTTTTCTGAATTAATTGGTGGAGATGTTTCTGCTATTGAACTTAAAGACCGTGTAGAAAATGTGTATGACAAAATCAGAAATGCTGATAGTGTTCTTAAAGAACAATTAACAACTTATTTCCCAACGTTAACTGAAGCAGATTTTGCTAAATCATTACTAACTGGTAAGAACCCAGAAGATATGGCTTCATCTTTGAAGCGTCGTGTATCTCAGGCTGAGATTAGTTCTGAGGCTGCTCGTGCAGGTTTGGGTGGATTAACTGTTGGTCGTGCTGCTGAACTAGAGCAAATGGGTCTTACAAGAACTATTGCACGTGCAGGTTATTCAAGAATTGCTGAACAACAATCAGTGTTAAATAAACTTGGTTCTATTTATCAACAAGATGTTACAGGTTTACAAACAGAATTAGAAGCAGAACAGTTCCAAGGTTTGGCTTCACAGAGACGAAAGAAACTTGAGCAAACAGAGCAAGCAACGTTTGCTGGCCGAAGTGGTGTGTCTCAAGTATCTCTTTCTCAACAAGGTACAGCAGGTACCCTCTAAACCACAACAGGACCGACCAGCCCCTGTGTGCGCAAAAGACTGGTAGCAAAAGCCATTACTTCTCCCCCAAGAAGATAATGAGGTTTGCGAAACTACAACAGAATGGGAGACCGTTGCGATGAGCAACACTTATCAAGAATGGGACGACGAAGAAGACGTTACCCCTATGAACGAATCCGAATTGTTAAAACAATTACGGAAAGAACTCAAAGTTAAAAATAAGCAGATGTCAGAAATGGAATCTAAACTTAGTGACTTTGAGAAAAGTCAAAGAGAAAACGTTATCAAGTCTGTTCTTGAATCAAAGGGCGTTAATCCAAAAATAGCAAAATTCATTCCTTCAGATATTGATACTTCACCCGAAGTTATTGGTACTTGGATTGATGAGAATGCCGATGTTTTTGGAGTGGCTGTTCCAGCGCAAGAAAACAAAGGACCTAATTTAGGTGCTTTGCGTTCTATTGACGCTATAACTGCAAACGCTCAAACACTTACTGGTACGCAAGATGTGTTATCTCAAATTCAAAATGCAAGTGAAGAAGAGTTACTTAACATGATTCATGCTGCTGGTGGTGGATACGGCTCATAAAAACAATCAAATAAGGAAAAGGTAAAATGGCAAACACATTCACCTCTACTGACTCTGGTTCGCTCGGTACATCTCTTGTTGTACAGGCTTACGATAAGTTAGTAGAATTTGCGTTACGTTCACAACCGATGCTTCGCTCAGTTTCTGACAAGCGTCCAGTTAACGTAACATCTCCAGGTACATCTGTAACTTTTCAAATTTACAATGACTTGGCAGTTGCAACAACCGCATTAACAGAAACAACTGACCCAGATGCCGTAGGAATCCCTTCAACATCATCTGTATCAGTTACTCTAAATGAATACGGTAACGTTGCTTTAGTAACACGCAAACTGCAATTAACATCTTTAACAGATGTTGACCCAGGTATTGCAAACATCCTTGCATACAACATGGCTGACTCAATTGATGATGTAGTTCAAACTACTCTCAACGGTGGAACCAACGTTCGTTATGCTTCAGGTGGAGCATCAGACCCAACCTCACGTGCAACAGTTGCAGCAGAAGATATTATTGCTGCATCAGATATTCGTTTTGCTATTGCAAAACTTCGTGCAGGTAAATCAGTTCCACGTAAAGGAAACCTATACTGGTGTGCAATACATCCAGAAGTTTCACACGACCTTCGTGCAGAAACAGGTTCAGGTTCTTGGAGATTGCCTCACGAATATAACTCAAATGATAACATTTGGGCTGGCGAAATTGGCCAATTCGAAGGTGCTTACTTCATTGAATCACCACGTATGACTGCAGCAAAAGACGGTGCAGACCAAACAGCATTAGCAACTGCTTCAGCAGTTAGCGGTGCGTCTGGTGCATTTACAATCGTTGCAGCAAATGCTGCTTTCGGTGGTCTTGCTAAGGTAGGAGATAAAATCTCTGGTACCAACGTTGGTACAGGTGCAAAGATTACAGCAATTTCCGTAGGAGCAACAAACACTACTTACACAGTAGATGTTGCTAACTCTGGAACTGTTGGAACTAACACCCTTACAGTAACCCCTGTAACAAAGGTATTCCGTACCTTACTTGCTGGTCAACAAGCACTTGCAGAAGCAGTTGCTGAAGAACCACACGTAGTTGCTGGTCCTGTTACTGATAAGTTAATGCGTTTCCGTCCATTAGGTTGGTACGGTATGCTAGGATTTGCTCGCTACCGCGAAGCATCTCTATACAGAATTGAATCATCTTCAAGCATTAACCTTGCTTAATTAGATTCAAATCAAAATTAAAGCCCCTGGGTAACTGGGGGCTTTACTTATTAAGGAGAAAACAAATTGCCTATTTTTAGACCGCCAACAGTTGATGAAGGTCCTGCAGGTGGAGGGCATTTCTTTTCTCGTTACAAAATTCCTAGAGGTGACAGTATTGTTAATAACGGTGGAACTTATACTCGTATTCGTACGCCGTCTCTTGATGAGTTTATTGCTGCCACTTTTGTTTATCAAGGTGGTCACGAATATGAAGTGGACGATGCTGAGAAAGCCGCGCTTATTGCCAGTGGCAATGGTATTACGGAAAGTAACTTCACATAATGATAGAGAACATTCTTATAGCGGGTGCGACTGCAAGCGCAATTGCTTCTGTATTTTTTGTGATTGCTCCAACAGTTCGAAAGACTCGTTCTATGATGGAATGGTTGGAAAAGTTTCGCAGGGATTGGGAAGGCGAAGAAGAATCTCCTGGTAGAGCACGTGTTCCTGGTGTGATGGAAAGACTTAACAGACTTGACGGTGAGTTAAGCAATAATGGTGGTTCATCTATTAAAGATGCTATCGAAAGAATTGAAAAGACTTTAGGGACGAAATGAGTTTACATAGAGAACGTACACATCCTGAGTTTGTTGAAGGATGTTTTGGTTGCAAGGCTTCAACCATTGACCTGAATGCAGGTGAAGCCAACTCTCGTTTAACGATGAGTTCAAAAAAATGGGATAAAGAACTTGCGTTATATCGTACGGCTAGAGCACAAGGTATTCAACCTGAAGGTACTAGCACAGCGAAGATACGTAAGGCAATAGATATATCAAACAAAACTGGAACAGCATATGGAGCGTAAATAATGTACGGTAAAAAAATGGCTAAAGGTAAGAAAATGATGGATATGAAAAAAATGGATGCTAAGAAAAAAGCAATGCCTAAAATGAAGAAAATGGGAAAGAAGAAATAATATGTGTGCAACTTGTGGATGTAATTATATAAATTATGAACACGAAATGGGTGCTATCAGAGGAAAGAATCCTGCTCAAACTAATACAGGTGTAGAAGTTCCTCCGATGCCACGTCAAGGTTCGGAGAACCCTGAATAATGAATAAAGACTCACGCCTTAAAAGGGCTGGGGTTTCTGGTTTTAACAAGCCAAAGCGGACTCCTAATCACCCTACTAAGTCACACGTTGTTGTGGCTAAATCTGGTTCACAGGTTAAGACAATCCGCTTTGGTCAACAAGGTGTTACTGGGGATAAGAAAGCAACACCACGTCAAGCATCTTTTAAAGCACGTCATGCAAAGAATATTGCTAAGGGTAAGATGAGTGCCGCTTATTGGGCAGACAAGGTGAAGTGGTGAAAAAGAAAGCAAAGTCTAAAGTTAATGCTGCAGGTAATTACACTAAACCTGGTATGCGTAAAGCATTGTTTAATAAAATTAAGGCTGGTTCTAAGGGTGGGGACCCTGGTGAATGGTCTGCTCGTAAAGCACAACTGCTTGCTGTTCAATATAAGAAGGCTGGCGGGGGTTACAAATAATGGCTCTTGCTAAGTCGCAACAGTCTCTTAAGAATTGGGGTTCTCAGAAGTGGAGAACTTCTGATGGTAAACCTTCTAAGGGTAAGAAACGTTATTTACCTGATGCTGCTTGGAATGCTTTGAGTCCTGCTGAGAAGGCTGCTACTAATAGGGCTAAGGCTAAAGGTAATAAAAAGGGTAAACAGTTTGTTGCTCAACCTAAGAATATTAAAAAGAAAACGGCTAAATATAGATGACAACATTTAATGAGTTAACAGAAGAAATCCTTATTAATCTTGAGGGTTTTACTATGCGTCAAGACCGCACCACATATTTGACTGCTGCTATTGATAACAATGATTTGTCTTTGGCTTTGGCTTCAGGTGACAACATTGGTAAAGGTATTCTTGAAATTGATGATGAACTTATTCACATTGACTCTGTTGACCGTTCTGACCGTTCTGCTGTTATCTCACCTTTTGGTAGAGGTTACCGTGGTACTACTGCTGCAGCACATACTGTAAATACTAAAGTTACTTTTGCACCAAGTTTTCCACGTATCTCTGTTAAGAGAGCAATCAACGATACTCTTCGTGCCGTTTACCCTAATGTTTACGGTGTAGCATCTCATACTTTTACTTTTAATGCTTCACAAAATACTTACTCTCTTCCTGTTGCTGCTGAAACAGTGTTAGCAGTTTCTTGGGATTCTATTGGTCCTTCAGGTGAATGGATTCCAATTCGTCGTTGGAGACATGACCCTATGGCTGCAACAGTGGATTATTCTAACGGTAACACTATTACTTTAAATGAGGCTATTGTTCCTGGTCGTACTGTTCAGGTTGTTTATGCTAAAACACCTACACCTCTTTCAGCCGATGCTGATGTTTTTACAACCACTACTGGTCTTGAGGAAACTAGTCGTGATTTGATTGTCTATGGTGCTTCGTATCGTATGGCATCTTTCCTTGACCCTGGTCGTTTAACATTTACTTCTCCTGAAGCAGATGCTAATGACCAGACACGTCCGTTTGGTTCTGGTACAAGTACTGCAAGATATTTGTTGGCTTTGTATCAGCAACGTTTACAAGAAGAAACTAACCGTCTAAATGGTAAATATCCAGTAAGGGTTCATTATGTCTAGAAAGTATTCCAGCGTCTCTCTTGAGACTGAAGTTGTTGGTTCTTTAACAACAACTGCCACAACTATTACTGTTGCTAATGCAACGAATTTACTTGGTGGTATTAACCCAGCGTCTATTAACACAACTGATGATTTCATTGTTGTGCTTGAACCTGAAACATCTTCTGAGGAAATTGTTAGGGTAACAGGTGTTTCTTCTAACACTTTGACTGTTGTTCGTGGTCACGATGGTTCAACAGGTAAGACACATTCTTCTGGTGCCAAGGTTCGCCATATGGCTATCGGTGAGGATATGCGTAATGCTGCTTCTCACGTTGAGGCTACTGCTGTTCACGGTGCTACTGGTGCTGTGGTTGGTACAACTAACACACAGACTTTAACTAACAAAACTATCAGTGCTGCAAGTAATACTATTAGTGATATTGCTAACGCTAACATTGCTGCAGGTGCAGCGATTGCTGATACTAAACTTGGAACAATTTCTACAGCGAATAAGGTTCAGAACTCTGCTACTACTGCTACTTCAAGTAACTCTGGTTCAGCAATTGTTTCTCGTGATTCTTCAGGTAACTTCTCTGCTGGTGTTATCACAGCAAATGTTACTGGTGCTTTAACAGGTAATGCTTCTACTGCAACAACTCTTGCTACTGGTAGAGATTTTCAAATTGTTGGTGATGTTGAGGCTTCAGCCCAATCATTTAACGGTTCAGGAAATGTTACCTTAACAACAAGTATTGCTAACGGTGCAATTGTTAACGCTGATGTTAACGCATCTGCTGCGATTGCTGCAACTAAGATTGCTGGTACAGCAATTACTGCTGCAGATACTGGCACTGTTACTAACACAATGTTGGCTGGTTCAATTGCCAACGGCAAGTTAGCAACTGACCCTCTGGCTCGTGCTAACCATACTGGTACACAACTAGCATCAACTGTTTCAGATTTTGATACACAGGTTCGTACTTCTAAAGTAACTGACCTTGCTGCACCTACTGGTTCATTCTCTATGAACTCACAAAAAATTACTAACCTTGCCACACCAACATCTAATGCTGATGCTTCTACTAAAGCATATGTTGATACTTCTATCAGTAACCTTATTGATGGTGCCCCTGGTACTTTGGATACTTTGAATGAGATTGCTGCAGCACTTGCTGATACAGCGAACTTCTCTGACACTGTTGTTCTGAAGGCTGGTTCTACAATGTCTGGTGCCCTTGCTATGGGTACTAACAAGATTACTGGTCTTGGTACACCAACTAACTCAGCAGATGCTGCAACTAAAAACTATGTTGATACTGTTGTTATTGCACCAAGTAATCTTACTGGTGTTATTACCTCTGTTGGTGCTGCAACTTCTATTGCTTCACAGACTGGTACTGGTTCAACATTTGTTGTACAAGACACACCAACTTTAACCACACCTGTTTTGGGTGTTGCTACTGCAACATCTATTAACGGTACAACTATTCCAAGCACTGCAACCTTAGTTACTACTGGTGATACTACTTTACTTGTTCCAAGTCAAACAGGTCAATCAGGTAAATATTTAACAACTAACGGTACAGCATCTTCTTGGGATACTGTTTCTAGTGGTTCAGCAACTTATTATCAAACTTCAGCCCCAACTGCTACAGCAATTGGTGAGTTGTGGGTTGATTCTGATGCAACAGCATCAATTTTAAATACTAACGATTTTGTTCAAAAGACAGATATTTACTCAGAAGCGATTCATCCGTTCGTGATGATGGGAGCGTAAGGAAAACTAATGGCAATCACATATAAGGTGCTAGGTCAATCAGCACCATCAGCAACAACCAACACAGATGTTTATACTGTTGGAGCAGGGAAGCAAACAACTATTTCTACTATTACGGTTTGTAATCGTGGAACATCTTCAGCAACGTATCGTATCGCTGTTAGACCTAACGGTGCAACAATAGCAAACGAACATTACATTGCCTATGATGCACCTATTGGTTCTAATGATTCTGTTACTTGGACTATTGGTATGACTGTTGATGCAGCAGATGTTGTTACTGTTTATGCGTCTACAGCGAACTTGTCTGTTAATATCTTCGGAGCGGAGATTGCGTAATGGGTGTTAAATCAGCAACGGCTTTTGGTTTATCTAGTGGTTTAGAACCTGGAATGGTTTTACTGAATACGACTAGTTTTAGTGCAGTAAGTTCTCAATCTATAAATGATGTGTTTAGTGCAACTTATACAAATTATTTTATTTCATTAGAAACAGATGCCAGCGATGCAGACCAAGGTTTGAATATGCGTTTGAGAGTTTCTGGGTCAGATAATTCTTCAAATAATTATCGTTGGTCTAATGGTTATGTTGTGACTGATGGTACTGCTTCTGTTACTGGTCAAAACAGTAATGGATTAGGAAATGCTTTTAGAATTGGTGCAGTAAGCAGTTCTGCTAGAAATTTTGCAAAATTTGATTTATTTAATCCTTTTACTGCTGAAGAAACTGGTTTTTTAGGACAATTTTTTCAAAAATGGGGTGCTAATTCAACTACTCATTTTTCGGGTGGCATTATGTCTGTCACAACTTCTTATACAGGTTTTACTTTGATTCCAGGTGCAGGAACTATAACAGGAACTGTGAGTGTGTATGGCTACAACAAATAAAACCAAAAACAAATTCAAGGTGGTATTAAATGGCTAAACAAGCGTACGTGTATTCTGGAACCGACTGGGTTCCGTTGGCTTCTGAGGTTACTAACCTTTCAGGTTATCAGACTAAGGCATTGAACCAGTTTGCTCACAGAAATCTTATTATTAATGGTGATATGCAGATTGCACAGCGTTCATCTTCTGTTGCTTCTATTACTACTGGTGGTTATATAACTGCTGATAGATGGGCTAGTACTGTTAACACATTAGGTACTTGGACACAATCTGTAGAAAACGATGCACCAACAGGTTCAGGTTTTCGTAAATCTTTAAAGATGCTTTGCACTACAGCAGATGCTTCACCTGCTGCTGCTGATGTACTTGGTATTTTTCAAAATATAGAAGGTCAGAATCTTCAACACCTTAAAAAAGGTACTGCTGCAGCAGAACAATTAACTCTTTCTTTCTGGGTTAAATCAAACGTTACTGGTACATATATTGTTTACGCATACGATAATGATAATAATCGTCAAGTATCAAAATCATACACAATAAATGCTTCAGGAACTTGGGAATATAAAACAGTTACTTTTCCTGCTGATACTACTGGTGTTTTAGATAATGATAATGCTTTATCTTTACAAATAAATTTTTCTTTAGGTGCTGGTTCTAATGAAACATCTGGAACTTTACAAACTACTTGGGGAACTTATGTTGCTGCAAATAGTCGTGTTGGTCAAGTTAACCTTGCATCAGCAACCAGCAACTACTGGCAGGTTACTGGTGTTCAACTTGAGGTTGGTGATACTGCTACACCTTTTGAGTTTGAACCTATTAATGTAGAATTAAGTAAATGTTTTAGGTATTATCAAGAAATTCCAAGTATGGGAACTAGATACTTTGTTACAGGTTATCAAGAATCTGCATATCTTTTTGGACAATTGCAATTTTTAACAAGAATGAGAACAGATGCAACCATAACTGCCCCAGCCGCTAATACATTTGATATATGGGGAGTAGGTGCCCCTTCGAATATAAATGTTCAAGGAACAAATACTGATTATGCTTCTATTAGATTTGATAAAAGTGGATTAACTAATTATTATTCTTATGTTCTTCAAGGCAACGGTTCTACATTCTGGAAGGTAAGTGCAGAGTTATAATGTATAAAATATTAAATGTACCAACATCAGCGATGATTTATCGTATATCTGATGAGGCTTGGATTCCATCAAATGAAGCAAACGCTGATTACCAAGCATATCTTGCTTGGGTAGCAGAAGGTAACGAAGCGGAAGAGGTTGAACAATAATGGCAGCAGTACCAATATACGTATGGAACGGAACAGCCTGGCAAGAAACAGGACCAACCATCCCAGCAAACCCAATCAAATACCAAGCAAGTGCCCCATCCAGCCCCTCCACAGGGGATATTTGGGTTGATTCTGACGCTGATGTGACAACAGGTTCTCAACAGTTCCAACGTTTTCGTTTTGTGGCTTCTGGTGGTGAAACAACTATTTCTGGTGCTGATGCTAATGGTGCTGTTTTGGCTTACACAGCAGGTTTGGAGCAGGTTGTTTTGAATGGTGCTGTGCTTGTTCGTGGGTCTGATTATACAGCAACTAATGGTACAAGTATTACAGGTTTAAGTCCTGCACTGGTTGCAAGTGATGTGTTGGAAGTGTTTTCTTTTATTGCTTTCACTGTTGCTAATACTTACACACAGTCACAAGTTGATGGGTTGATTGCTGCTGCTCCTGGTATGAAACTTATTGTTCCTACTTCTGCAACTAACGGTACTGTTGGTGCAACTGGTGCTGTTACTTTTACAGGTGTTACAAGTGTTTCATTAAACGGTTGTTTTAGTTCAACTTACGATTCATATAAAGTTTTAGTAGATATAACTGCTTCTAGTGCAAGTTCTGATTTAAGTTTTAAGTATAGAACTGCAGGTACTGATTTAAGTGGTACTTACTATGGTGGCTTTACTGGATTAAATCATTCTGGAACTGGAGTAACTTGGGCTATCAATAATAGTTCTGGTGCTAAAGTCGCTGAATTTAATACTTTTACTAAAAGAGCAGGATTTGTTGACTTATCTTTATCTGGTCCATTTTTATCAGATACTAAAAGTGCTACTTGGAATGTTGTTTGCGTTCATACTTCAACTCAAACTGGTATGGGTGGTGCAGGTGGTGTTGGTTATGATACTGCAGGAAGTGCTAGTGATGGTATTTCTTTCATCAAATCTTCTGGAACTATGAATGGCACTATCCGTGTTTACGGTTACAAGAATTAAAGGAGAACAATAAATGACTAAGGCTCGTGATTTAGCAAACGGTGGATTCGGTTTAGTTCTTGTTAAACCTTCTTCTGTTGTGAATGGTACGGATAATGGTAAGGGTACTGTAAGTTTCAGTGCTGTTGGAAGTGTGTCATTAAACAATGTATTTAGTTCAACATATGATAACTATCGTATTATGATAACTATTTCAACTAGCAGTAACAATGATGGAAACCAATTTATCAGAATGAGAAATGCTGGTTCTGATAAATCAACAAATACTTATGTTTATTCAAGTTGGGTAAAAGCAGCAGCAGGAAGTGATATATCTTATACTAGTGGTACAGATTCACTTGTTAAACTTGGTGCACAAGACAACGTTGAAAAAGGTGGACAGTCATATTGTATAGATATTGTTTCACCATTTTTAGCACAATTTACAAGAATGAATTGTAATGTAACTATGCAAAATGATGGTGGTGCTTGGGGTGGTGGTATAGTTTCAGGTTTACAATTTGAAAATACAAGTTTTGATGGTTTTACTTTACATACACAAAACGGCACATTTACAGGAACAGTTTCAGTTTACGGTTACAACAAATAAGATAAGGAACACCTAGTGGCTTTATCAAGCACAATCAGAACACTTCGTTCAAGAGATATAACAGACGCAATCCCATTCAACGTGGGACAACCATCTTATGTTTCTGACATTTGGACAAACACAACTGTTGCATACGATGTTGCAATCGGTGGTCTACCATTCTTCTACGGCATCTCCAACGAGAGACCATACGAACGCCAGACTGCACCGTACAAAAAACAACAGTTTGATAACAGTAAAGAACCTGGTGAGCAAACACTTGAGGGTTGGTGGATTCGTTCCCAATCATCTTTTCATCGTGGTGCAGGTATTACTTTCTTTGACCCTTCTGCTGGTGAAGAAGTTGAGTACCGTTTCTCAGACTCTGAAGGTATTGATGTTTGGACTAGAGGTCAGGTAACTCTTCTTAAGAAGGTTACAGCAGGGCACGCAACCACAACATCTTCACAGAAGATGCGTTCAATAAAGTATTCTAACACTAATGCTGTGCTTGCTTTGGATGGTCACGATGTTGACAAACTTCTTGCAGATGGAACAGTTGTTCATTTCGTTGACTATAACTCTGGTTCAGATGACCCTGTTTATGCTATCTGTGATGATGGTGCAACAGCGTACTGGGCAACTAACGACATCAATGCTGGTACTAATAAGGCACACGTTTACAAAAAGGCTTTAACTTTAACTTCTGCTGATGCTGACACTTTAATGTTCAACATCAACTCATACACTTTTACTGAAGGTAAAGTTGCAATGGAATGGGTTAAAGGACGTATCATTCTTTGTGCAGATAACAAAGTTTACGAACTAACCCCTTCTACTTCATCTCTTCCTTCACCAATATTTACACACCCATCAACAGGTTACACTTTTACAAGTATCACCGAATCAGGTGCAGCAATCTATGTGGCAGGATACTCAGGTATCCAATCAGCGATTTACAAGTTTAGTTTAACAACTGCTGGTGCTATCACTTCGCTAACATCTGCTGTTGTGGCAGCCGAAATGCCTATCGGTGAAATCATTCACAGCATCAAATACTATTTAGGTTATATGGTTATCGGAACATCTAAAGGTGTTCGTATAGCCCAGGTTTCTGTTGATGATGGTTCCATTGCTTATGGTCCACTGATTTCTGAAACCGAACAACCTGTTTACGATTTCACTTTTAGGGACAGATATGTTTGGTTTACTTCTAAAGTTAATGGTAAGTCTGGTTTAACACGTATTGATTTGGCTGAACAAATCAGTCCTCTTCGTTTCGCTTACGCTCACGATGTGTTCACAGATGCCTCAACCAATACAACCACAGGTTGTGCTTTCATTGGGGACAGTGACCAGATTGCTTTCTCTGTTGCAAACAACTTTTTCTATGTTCAATCAGCCACAGACTTTGTAACTTCAGGTTATCTAAGAACAGGGTTCATTCGTTACGGAACATTAGAACCTAAGAACTTTAAACGTGTACGTGCACGAGGTGTTTATGATACTGGTGGTTTGTTAATCTCACCTGTTGGTCCAGATAACACAGTGTATGAAACAGCAATCTATAACTCTGTTATTGGTACACCAGAGGTTAACATTATTAACCCTCCTGGTTCACAAGAGTTTATTGCTATGAAGTTTACTTTAAGTTTATATAAAGACCCAACTGATACAGGTTCAACATTGGACACTACTGGTCCAACATTTAAGGGTTATCAAGTTCGTGCACTACCTGCAACACCAAGACAACATCTAATACAACTACCTTTGTATTGTTACGATGTTGAAACAGATAGGTACAATGTGCAGGTTGGTTACGATGGTCGTTCTTGGGAACGTATCCAAGCGTTAGAGGATTTGGAATCCACAGGTGATGAGGTTATCTTCCAGGATTTTACTACTGGTGAACAGATAACTGTTGTTATTGATTCTGTTGGTTTCCAAAGAGCAACACCACCTTCTGGAGGTTTCTCTGGTTTTGGTGGCAATCTTACAGTTATAGTTAGGGAAGTTGGATAAATGAAATTAAGTATTATTAAAGATGTAGTGTTTCGTTCTATTGCTTTGTTTTTAACAATGGCATTAC
>Ga0315903_10000771_pt1 | contig 48123 bp, 48 predicted proteins | sample LakEriMetagenome_7_FD_203524 | JGI IMG/M metagenome (GOLD analysis project Ga0315903, IMG submission 203524) | Freshwater fungal communities from buoy surface, Lake Erie, Ohio, United States - Buoy 2 MA119 | ecosystem: Environmental > Aquatic > Freshwater > Lake | place: USA: Lake Erie, Ohio... | reverse complement strand
ATCAACGACTCTACGGAGGATACTATTCAGGACCTAATAGGTTATTTAATTTTACTTAAAATTGCAGTTGAAGATGAGCGTACTAGAACAATCAATAACCATATTCCCGAGTATTCTACACACGGAGAAACCTTCGTACATAACGATATCCGACGCACTCCAAAGAATCTCGACTGGTGGGAAACATCTGTCTCTAGTTCAACAAGTCAGAGAAGGCCAAAAAGAAGCGAAGAAGAAGCTTCCGGTGATCCTATGGGCGGGTGAGTTTGACTCACGCCGCGACGAATCAATACGCCTTCATAGCGGACTGATAGTCCTTGACTTCGACCACCTAGATGTGGAAGGAAGTAAGGACATTTTATCCACAGATCCATACGTATTCGCCTGCTGGATATCTCCATCCGGCGAAGGGCTCAAGGCACTGGTCAACGTATCGAATCCAAGCCTACATAGAGACCATTTCCGAGCACTTCAGGCGTACTTTGATGCTGAGTATGGCCTAGAGGTAGACCCCTCTGGAATCAACGAATCTCGTGCCTGCTTTGACAGCTATGACCCAGAGATTGTAGTCAACGAAGGCTCCAAGATATTCGGGCAGATGATGTCCGAGAAGTCTATAGCGCAGAAGGTACAGCCCAAGGACCACTACACCGACTACAATAAGTTAGCGGTGGTATCCTCTATGATACGCCGAGCAGAAGACGGAGAGAAGCACGCGATACTACTCAAGGCAGCAATCCTGTGTGGCGGCTATATTGCTGTTGGAAGGATGGAGGAGGACGAGGCATACCACGTACTCGAGAGGGAGATACTAAGGCGCGATGTGGACTCCATAGAGACCGCACGCAACACAATCAAGGATGGCATAGCGAAGGGCAAGACGATGCCCATCCGCGAGGTGTTGGAGGGAGAGAACTCCGCCAAGCTAGAGATGATGATTAACGACGGTGATATGTCGTTCATATCCTCCGACGATGAAGACTACCGATGGATTCAGGATTATATAGACGGTAAGATACAGCTTGGTCTTACCACTGGCTGCAAGGAATTTGACAAGCACTTCCTGGTCAAGAGAGACCTCACCGTAATCAACGGCATATCAAACATTGGTAAGTCTACGTTCTCTCTATATATGATTGTCTCTACTGCGGTGAACCACAACTGGAGGTGGATTATATACTCAGCAGAGAACCGCACCGCTGCGGTGAAGATGAAGCTCATCCAGTTTGCTGCAAATATGCAGGTTAAAGAGATGAATGGATACGACCTTAAGAGGTCGTACCAATGGGTCAATGACCACTTCACAATCATTAGCAACAAGAGCATCTACTCCTACAGCGACCTGCTGGTGTTCGGAGAGAAGCTGATACGTCAGGGCGACTACGATGGCTACTTCATTGATCCGTACAACAGCCTAAAGATTCAGATGTCTTCTGGCTCTTCACTCACCACCCACGACTACCACTACGAGGCTGCCTCTGAGTTCCTTTCCTTTACCCAGTCCCACAATATGGGCCTGTGGCTTTCGACCCACGCCATCACCGAAGCGCAGAGGCGTAAGGGAGAGGACGGACTACCTAAGGCTCCCTATGCTGAGGACACCGAAGGTGGCGGTAAATTTGTAAATAAGTCTGATAATTTCTTAACATTCCACAGAAAAATTCAGCATCCAGAGTACGATATGAGGCGCACCGTTGAGGTCCACGTAAGAAAGATTAGGGAGGTCGAGTCCGGTGGGGAACCCACAAGCCTCGACTATCCTGTTCTGTTTGAGATGAATGGGCTCAGCTCTGGCTTCGTAAATAAGTTTACCGGAAAGCCATTATTTAAGTCTATACTTGCCGATGTACCACCACCAAAGATTAACTTCGAAGGTGTTGTGTATGACGATGCTTTCTAGTATCTTTGACTAGTGATAAATAATTATAATGAAATTGAGATATCAATACCAAAACCTCCGTCACTTAATCAGCTCTACGCTGGCAAGTTTTGGACATTCCGCCACAGGGAAAAAGAAAAGTATTTTAATGGCCTTTCCACTGCGCTTGAAGGACACGATAAATGGTCTACAGACCGCTTCGCTATCCACCTACGCTATAATTCTAAATTTGACGTTGACAATTCTGTTGTTGCTGTTAAGTTTCTTGCAGATTATCTACGCTATAATGGATACGTTATCGATGATACTCCTAAACATTTCTTGGAGCTTAGAATCACGTTTGATGCGGAACTCAAAAAGGATCAATACATCGCTAAAATAATCTGTTATAACTATAATTTAATTCAAAACAATAACGATAATGACACTAGAGCAACTAAGCCGGGTGTACTTCATAGCGACCTCGAGGATATCAGCGGGGAGCGCGGAACTGTACGAAGACCTACACGACCAAAAAGGAAGCCCGCTGCTAGACCCAAAGCAGGTAAGCGAGATAACAAATAAGTACTCCAGATCATTTCGTCTTGAGCTTGATATGATTCGCTCCGCACTCACGGAGTACGCAGAACAGCAGCGATGATAACCTTGGTGCACATCGATGGGCTTAGTGGGATTAACTACCACAGGCTCATCGTTCCACTTAGACGCCTTATTAATCAAGGCGTCAACATACATTGGATACAATCACTGAATGAGCTGAAAGACATCAATCTAGATGTTGTAACAAGCTTAATTGTGTCACGCAAGGCTTCCGTTACTAATCACAAAAAGTTCAGTCAAATGCTTAAGAGCCACGGAGTTAAGTTGATACTTGACAACGATGACTACTGGGACCTGAACAACGGAAACCCTGCAAAGGGGCTTTACGAAATCTACTACGGCCCAGACATTAAGAAGACCATAAGGATTGCCGACGTCATATGGACGCCGTCTCACTACCTAGCCAAACAGATGAAGGCAGTAAACCCTAATGCTATTATTGAGTTTGTAAACAACTCCATAGACGACGAAGAGGACCAGTGGAAGAATATCCGTAAGTACAGCTCTAGCGATCTTCGCTTCGGTTATGCCGGAGCACTTGGTCACCTAAGCGACATAAAGGAGATGAAGTACGACTTCTCTAAGGTCTACACCTTTGGCGTGAAGGGTATGGACTACGACGAAATCCTAAAGTTCGACAAGTTGTCTGAGCCTAGAGACATCTGGAACTATGGAAAGCTCTACAAGAACTTTGATGTAAGCCTTGTTCCTCTTTCAAGGAACAGATTTAATTGGTGCAAGAGCGACCTTAAAATTGTCGAAGCGGCCTGGACTAGGACAGCGGTCATAGCGTCCAACACAAAGCCTTATAATGGCATTATACGCCACGGAGAGACTGGTCTTCTATGCTCCACGCCACAGGAGTGGCAGGAGGCTATCGAATCGATGGATAAGAAGACAGCAAAGAAGATGGCAGGCAATCTCTTTGAGGATATCAAGGACCACGAGGACTACAACCTCGACAAGATAAACCTCAAGCGATTGAAGCACCTTGTATGATCAAGTACGAGAGGGAGCTCTTCAACCTCATAAAGGAGAGAATTGCCGATGACCTCAAGGTCAGCGAGCATAAGATGTCTAAGTACGACTGCTACTCTCTTGTCCACAATTCTGACATAGAGCTCAAGTGCCGTAACCTTCACTACGATGACCTACTCATTGAGAAGGCAAAGTACGACGCCCTTATCGAAAGGGCGGCAATGTTTGGGACGCTACCTGTCTACATCAACTCAACCCCTAATGGTGTATGGTCGTTCCGCTTGAGCGAACTCCCAGAACCTAAGTGGGAGGAGAGAAGGATGCCGAAGACTACGCATTTCACCAATAACAATATGATTGTCAAGATGGTGGGATACTACAATATTTCTTTAGGAAAAGACATCACAGAGTTGCTAGGATTGAGCAAGTAGCACTATCTTCGCAATCCGTTTTGGGCCACCTAGTGTGGCCCTTTCTTTTCTAACCTTAACAATAATCCTATGGCACTATTTGACGAACGTATCCCGTACAAACCTTTCGAATATCCGATATACTATACTGAAGGGTGGCTCAAGCAGGCTCAGGCTTTCTGGCTGCACACAGAGATATCTATGCAGAACGACGTCAAGGACTTTAGGGAGAACCTAAGCCCAAGCGAGAAGAACCTCGTGGGTAACATCCTCCTAGGCTTCGCGCAGACAGAGACAGCTGTTGCCGACTACTGGACCGGTATGGTTACCAAGTGGTTCCCTAAGCACGAAATCAAGCAGATGGCTATGATGTTCGGCTCACAGGAGACCATCCACGCCACCGCCTACAGCTACCTCAACGAGACGCTAGGGCTTGAGGACTTTGAGGCCTTCCTTCAGGAGCCTGCAACCGTTGCTAGGTTTGAGAACCTAGTAGACACCAAGGCCGAGTACAGCCATACAATACTTAAGATAGACCCCAAGGCACGTCAGGACGTAGCCCGCTCTATAGCAGTCTTCTCTGCCTTCGCTGAGGGTATGGCCCTCTACTCCTCCTTTGCTGTTCTTTACTCCTTCCAGATGCGTAATCTACTGAAGGGAATCGGTCAACAGATGAAGTGGTCCGTGAGGGATGAGTCCCTCCACTCCAAGATGGGCTGCATCCTATTCAACCATATGTGCGAGGAAGATTCGTATATCCGCGCAGGCGTCAAGGATAAGATTGAGGAGGCTGCTAGAGTAGCTGTTGATATGGAGCTAAACTTTATCGACAAGATGTTTGAGATGGGAGACCTCGAAAACCTAAAAGCTTCGGACCTAAAAGAGTTTATTAAAAAAAGAGGCAATGAAAAGTTGCGGGAGTTAGGCTACGATGGTATCTTTGAGTATGACGAGTCGAAGGCTTCACAGCTTGATTGGTTCTACCACTTAACTGGTGGCCACACTCATACTGACTTTTTCTCTATCCGTCCTACTGATTACTCAAAGGCCAACGAGGGAGAAGACTTTGAGAATATCTGGTAAGAATTAAATTTATGAACAACAATACAATCGCATCCATTATTTTTCACGAGATCAGAAACGAGTATGGCCTCAGCATTTCTCATATACGTAACAAGACTCGTATATCTTATGTGCGTGAGGCACGCCAGGTGTTTACTCAGCTTATGCGAGAGCACTCATCAATGACCACTACGGAGATTGGTAGGCTGGTAAACAGAGACCACTCTACGGTGGTCGCCACCACAAAGGCGGTAGGGCGTGAACTAGATACAAACAAAGTATATCGAAATCGTTATAATAAGATGAAGTTTAATATAGAATCAAAAATCAACAATGTCTAAGAATTTTGCAGAGAGCCTAGGGTGGGAAGTCGGAGTTGACTTCCCCGAGTGGGGAAACACAGAGGAGTACGTGAAGACCATATCGCGTGGCTACCTTATCAACGACGAAAAGCCTAAGGATGCGTACCTACGGGTCGCTAAGGCGGCGGCACACCGCCTAAATCGACCCGAGCTTGCCAGCAAGTTCTACGGCTACATATGGAACAACTGGCTTGGCCTTGCCACACCAGTGCTTGCCAATATGGGAACAGATCGTGGGCTTCCAATCTCCTGCTTCGGCGTTGACATTGGCGACAGCATCCACGACATCGGGATGAAGAACCTCGAGACTATGCTGCTGGCCAAGCACGGCGGTGGTGTAGGCATCGGACTTAATATGCTCCGTCCTGCAGGATCACCTATCTCCAACAGCAATGGGACTACCGATGGTGTGGTCCCCTTCTGTAAGATATACGACTCAACGATACTCGCCACCTCACAGGGCAATGTGCGCAGGGGTGCTGCATCGGTGAACCTAAGCATAGAGCACGGAGACTTTTGGGAGTGGATTGAAATCCGCGAGCCAAAGGGCGACGTCAACCGCCAATGTCTCAACCTAAACCAGTCGGTCATTGTCTCCGATAAGTTTATGCGGAAGCTAGAGGACGGCGATGATGAGTCACGCCGTCGCTGGTCTAAGGTGCTTCAGAAGCGCAAGGCTACAGGTCAGCCGTACATTATGTACCGCGGCAACGTCAACAAGCAGAACCCAGAGATGTACAAGCACAACGGGCTGAAGGTCTTTATGACCAACATCTGCTCAGAGATTACCCTTTACACCGACGAGTCCCACAGCTTTGTTTGCTGTTTATCCTCACTGAACCTTGCCAAGTATGACGAGTGGAAGGACACAGACGTTGTATACTACTCCACGTTCTTTTTGGACGGCGTGTTGGAGGAGTTCATCCAGAAAGCCAAGAATATGAGGGGCTTCGAAAATTCGGTTCGTTCTGCTGAAAAGGGACGGGCACTTGGACTGGGCGTACTCGGATGGCACACCTACCTACAGCAACGTGGAGCCCCATTTGAGGGGCTACAGGCGCAGATTGAGACGCGCCGTATCTTCTCCCACATCAAGATGGAATCAGAGCGTGCTAGCCGTGATATGGCTAAGATGTTCGGAGAACCTCTATGGTGTCGTGGCTTCGGTGTTCGTAATACCCACCTGCGTGCTATAGCTCCTACGGTGTCCAACTCTAAGCTCAGTGGTAACGTAAGCGCAGGCATCGAGCCTTGGGCAGCCAACGTATTCACCGAGCAGTCCGCTAAGGGTACGTTCATACGCAAGAACCCAACCTTAGAGAGGGTTCTGCGTAAGATAGGCATCAACAACAAGGAGACCTGGGACCAGATACTCGCTGACGAAGGATCTGTTCAGAACATAGGTGAGCTTGATGGTTGGATTTACCAGAAGGGAAAGCTGATGCAGAGCAATGAGGCTGACCCTATGATGGATGTAGTTCCAGTAAAGGAGGTCTACAAGACCTTTAAGGAAATTAATCAGCTGGACCTAATCTACCAAGCAGGGATCCGACAGCAGTACATAGACCAGTCTGTATCGTTGAACCTTGCGTTCCCTACTGAGGCAACCCCTAAGTGGATTAATCAGGTACATATGGAGGCGTGGAACCAAGGAATCAAGACGCTGTACTATATGAGAACAGAGTCTGTGCTTCGTGGTGATATAGCCGTAAAGGCTATGAGCCCCGACTGTCTTTCCTGTGATGGCTAGAGGTTTTACTTCTTGCTGCTACAGGAAGCGTGGGGGCAGTTTCCGTCACAGGCTACTGGCCTTGTGACGCACCATCCAACTACTGCTGGATCGAGGGGCCTGCCTTCGTAAGACGGGTCTTTTTCTTTAGCCCTGGCCACGGTAGGACTTAGAGTACAGCTTAGAGGTCTTGAGCTTACTGCTCTTGGTCTTGGAATGTACGCCTGGCCTGCTTACTTTAGGCTTTGCTTTGAAGGTTGATGCTGTTTGTGCTTTGGTCTTCGCCATTATCTGAATCGGTATAAAAACATCATAACGACAAGTGCTGCCGCTAAGAACAAAAGTAGGTAATCTTTTACCTTACCCGTTTTGCTTTCAGGCTGAACTAATTGCGGTGGACACTCGGCTTGTACGCTTACCGCGTAGGGAACTTCCTTAATCTGAGTCTTCACTATCATCTTATCTTGATACTTTGTGATGACAATGCGCACTGTGTCGTTGTCAATCACCGAGGAATCGCCTTCAGCGATGACCCCGATTGTGTCAACCATATACACTGGTGGAGTGATGATGGTATCCCAAACCGTAACAATGGTTGGCTTCAGTATCGAAGGGTCCTTCTTTACTGCTTTGTTGAGATGATAGGTGGCGCTGCATCCTGAAAGAAGTGCAGCGACCACTAGGGCCGATAGGTATTTCATTTTTTCTCTGGTATTTCGTATCCGTATAGCACATAAGCTTCTTCAGCTGGTTTTAGTGCTCGTTTAATGTTCTTGTTGGCATCAGCAATCATCTTGTAGTTTCCTTTCTTGATGCCAATGTTTGTTATTGACTTGTACATCTTCTTGATTTCATCAAGCTCTGCAAGCCTATTGTCTCTAGATGCTCCAGTTAAGTCGCTGTACTGCTCCTTCTTTGTGCGGAACTGATCCGTGAAGTAGTAGAACTGAACTGGGATGTTGTACTCGTAGTCACGGATAACTGCACGAGAAGCAACTCGTCCAACAGCATCAAGTGGACTGTACTTATCAGCCTCAGCCTCAAGACGTTTTTGCTCATCGCGGTACGATGATGCAATGAACGGAGGAATGATCAATGACTTTAATGTGTGACCACCATACTTGTAGCCCTTAGTTAGGGGATCGTCATAGCTGTTGGTGATATCCCTTCCGTAAAAGTCCTTGTTTTCCGCAAGATTAGTTAAGAACGAGATACCCATATTAGGCTGAAGTAGGTCAACAATATACGATGGGAAAGATAATGGGTCTGTAGTTAAATCAAAGAAGCTTCCATATGGATCTTCCATAGAGTAGTCATAGACTGTTGCAATACCTTCCTTACTAACCTTAGTAGGTATAATGCTGTGGCCCTCCATCCAGTTTGGGCGGTTATTCTTGATGTCCTCCTCGAGCTCATCATCATCTCCAAGTGCAAGAGATGCTAAGATGGAGGTTATCGCTAAACGAGCTCCAAGAATTGCAGCAGACCCAGCAAGGCGACGAGATCCAGCTTTAATGTACTCAGCCTTTTGTTCTGGAGTCAAAGTCTTATCGGTCATACCCTTCATAAGGTCCTTCCGTCCGTTGAGTATATTGGTGCCAAAACTACGAAGAGATTCAAACTCAAAAGATAGGAAGTCTCCTGCTGGAAGCTTTGCAAGTGAGGCATACCACTTTGGAAGTCTTGAGAACGTTGGCGTGTTCTGCTTCACGAACTCAGCTGCCTCAGAGTGGACCTTATTCTTTTGAGCCTCAGTAAGTGAGTCGTATGGCTTCCCGTACATCTTCTTTGCAAATGATTGAATCTCAGAGCGGAAGATTACTAGCTTAGTGTAGTCGTCAATGGCTGCATACTTCTGACCTATTACAGAGTCAAAGTTTTTAATTAGATTTCTTGCCCTGTCAACATAGCCATTGTAGTCCTTATCGTTTCCAGTTAAAGTTCTAGAGTAGATAGCGTTTGTGAATCCCAAAAGATTGGCGTTAACGTCCTGAGCAAGCAAACCATTATTAGCCATAATCTTGCGCAAATCTTCTGTTTCCTGGTCCGTCTCTCCTGTTGCAAATAACTCAGCACGACGCTTAATATCCCTTACGAGACTAGGGTTAATCACTCCGTTTGCTGCCATAGTATACCAGCCACCAGTAAGGTTTTTACGCCAAGAAGGAAGGTTATATATAACCTTAGACTTACGAGCAAGTTGAAGGGTTGTTAGGTATCCACTCATCCATATATTATCGGATTCATAGATGTTCTGATTTGTTATTGCCTCGTACACATCACGGTGAACGAATCGCCCATTAAGGGGCGAGAACTTATCCTTTACCTCTTTGTATTCACCAGTTGACTTCTCAGCGTCCGTCACCTCGTTCTTGATGAACTGGGTGCCGCCAAGTGATTCGCTTATCGCGTAGAGCATATGGCCCTTGTACTTGATGTTTGACAGGGCAATAGTGGTGTCAATAAATCGAATGATTGGGTCACGCTCCTTTCCTAGCAAATTTTGAATTGTCTCAGGCAATTCCTTGCGACGCAGGAACTGTTCGCTAGGTAGTTTTATTCCAGATGGACTTACAATTCCAAGCTTTTTAAAGTCGCTTCCATTACGAATCTTTTCAATGTCGGCAATGTAGTCGTCGATAACTTTTGTTGCTTGAGCAAGTGTTTCATCGTGAAGAAGCTCAAAGAAATCGTCAGCCTCACTCTCGGTTAGGCCAGATAACTTTGTAAGTTGTCCAATACTCTTTGCGCGTAATATCTCATACTCATAAGCAATAGCGTCACGACGTGCAGCATTTGATGGCTTGAAGTTCTTATCCTTCCAAAAACGATAACTGCCACGCATATATTGACCAAAGTTCTTAACAATTATGTTAACGGTTTCCTCTGGCATCGCGTGAAACTCTGGGCTGTTTACGAACTCCTCGGCAAACGAATCAATGTAGTTACGCATTGCATTTGCCTGTCCAAATATCAGACTTCCATTGGGTTTAGACTCTAGTATTGTTTGATTCTCTGGAGTAAGTTTTTTATCAAAGATGTCACCCACTAGGTCAATAGTCTGAACATCTGCTTTCTTGAGTAGTTTATTCAGACTTTTTGTAAACTTTGTAATCTGAATACCTTCTTCAGCTATCTGAGAACTCATACGCTCCTTAAATACGCGAATTTGCTTCTGAGTATCGCTCCAAACAAACGTCTTGGCTGTATTAACAGCCCGTTGCTTAAATGATAGCTGTTCCTTGTCTAGGATTTCCTCACGTACATCGCGAGAAGATGACTCTTTAATGTCAAGTTCTCCAACTGGCGCAGTCAGACTTCGACGACCAGCGGCATAGAATGATTGACTTTTCTTAACCTTACCACGAAGATCTGGGAATATTTCAGTGATGTCAATATATGAAGGAGCAAAGCCATCATTTTTACCAGCCAAGATGTATGGGTAAGATACGTGCGCATCAACTTGATTTCCGATGTACTTAAGTGTGTAAGTAATCTTGTCTGACTTCTTCTTAACTCCTTCTTTTGGTAGGTCTTTATGAACTGAATCAGTGGTATAGATTACTGGAGTTTTATCCGGGCTTACGAACTTAATCACATCACCAAGCTCAGCATTGCTGAATACCTGCTCAGTAATTCCATCTTCAATCTCTTTTACCGTAGGTACTCCATACTTTCCGTGAAGAACCTTGTGTGTTTCACGGGTAGACTTAGTAATCTTAGATGGTTTTGCCTGAAGAAGATAAGCGTTAAACAAGCCACGAGTTCCAAAGCTATCCCACTCCCCAAGTAGAATCTTGTCTCTCCATTCAGAAAGAGTAGTAATTTCGTCAAGCATTGGACGAATTTTTTGTGCAGCTTTTACTCGGTCCGTAGTAACGGATGTCCCATCTGGTTTCTTCTTTACTTCTGTCTTTTCAGAAAGTTCTACAACAGATTGCTTAATAGCTCCAAGAATTTCATCTTCAGCATCTTTACGTGCTGCCTCAAATTCTGGTCCTTTTTTCTTTCCTGTCTGCTGTTCGGCGTACAATGCTGGGGCCGTAGATACAACGCCATTAACATCATCAAACATTTCATACAATACATCAAGATTACCTAGGTGTCCAGTCTGTGTGTTCTGCATTGCAACAGGAATCAAGTCACCTTCTTTACGTAAGTATTCGCTCAACTTACGCGCAGCCATATCTTCATTGGTAAAGGCTAGTACAGATACCTTAACTCCGTCATCTTCAAACTTTACACCTTCAAGTTGCGAATAGCCAAATCCACCCATAAGGTTTCGATTGCTTTCCTTACCAGTAACTTTGTTACTCAGTGTAGACTTACCAACTCGGGTATTATCGTAGAAAACAGCAAATGGAATCTTGCGTCCAGCAAGAGACTTTAGGTTCGCAATGTTGTTCTTTAACCAGCTCGGAGCTTTCTCCTCGTCAAATCGAGAAGCTGACTCGCTAAGGTCAGGCATAACAACGGGCTCAGCAGGAGTGTAGCTTCCCTCCTCTGCAATCTCCTCAAGAGACTTCTCTGTTGAAGACTCAAACAACGCACCAGAGAATGAGTTCATAAAGTCAATAAACTCACCACGAGTATTAATCTTAACACCTGGAGCAATCTTAGCAATGAAGTTGTTAAGCCACTGGATCAGCTTGTCCATTGTAGACTTGCTAATCTTATCTCCACTGGTGGATAGGAATCCAGCTGTTTGAGCTAAGAACTCTTCTGGCGTTTCTTCAGCGGTGTAATACCCTGACTTAGTAAACGATTCAACAGCATCAGCAAGCAGTTGATCCTGCTCGCTTCCGCTACGTAAGACCCTAACAATTCCATTGTAGAAGTCAGTAGCTACTTTCTCACGAACCTTTTGTCCGCCCTTGGCAAACCTATTTACAAAGGCTGCGTGGAACACCTCGTGGAAGGGAACCTCTGAGGTCATATCCTCGAGGTTCAGATGTATCTCATTAGCAGACGGGATAAACCTACCTGACTCCACACCAGCGTCAACAGATCCGCTCTTAGACACCTCGTCCATAGCGTCGTTAAATTCCTTTCTGCTGTTGTGTACTACTATCTTTGTAGGAAGTCCTAATTTTTTTGCTAGCCTTTCAGCACCAGATACAGCCTCAGTTACCTGCTCGCCACTTAAGCCCTTCTTGTTCTTTATAGGCTCTTGTTCTACAACCTGTTCAGTAATCTCTTCAGCTACTACAGCCTCCGTGATTGGGGCTTCGGTTTTAGCTAGAAACTCTTGGTTTCTAGCTATCGCTTGTTCGACTTGCTTATAAAGCTCTGTCCCAGTCTGTCCCTGTTGTACGAGAGTTTCTTGAATCCTGCTAAAAATTCCCTCCCTTTCTCTCGGTCCGATATATTTTGAGTCGATGGCTCGGATGTCTCTTTTTTCATAACTAATGTTTTTTCGTTCTAAAGATTTAGCAAATTTACCAACATTATCCATAAAATCACCATCAGCACCCTTAGAAAAATCTAAAAATGTAATGGTGTTGTTTGAGTCGTTGATTGTAAAGTCGTAAATATCGTTTTCCTTGAGTGCTTCAATTGCTCCGTCAACATCTGATACACTGATAGTTAACTCATCAATATTGTGGGTTTCGCTGTCTGGCTCTACATAAGTAGCGGCAATAGTTGCCTCTTGAGTTTCTGGCGATGAAGTGGCTAGAAACGCAGCGTAGTTCTGTACGTCTTCGGGAGTTCCCTTGACTCGAATGATATTGGATACCTCTACAATTTTATCTCCAGCTTCGTTAACGAATCCTCCAATGGATTCGTCGACCCCATCAATCTCTACGTTAAATAGTGGGGCAGACAGACGAATAGACTCTATATTTCTTACATATGGATCGCCCTGCCTTATGTCACGAGCCTCCCCAACGTTGTTGACTTTGGTGTCGTAGAACGGAGCAGCAAATACTGTTGCCTCGATTGGGGCTATTACTTCTGTCTCGGCTGTGGCTTCAGCCCCTTCTTCGATAGGTACTTGAAGAACTCCACCTGCTTCAGGCGTTTCTTGGCTTGCTCCTTCGATAGGTTGGACTTCGACAGGGGCTTCCCCTTCGACGACAGGACTTGGTATCCCTGCTTCTTCTTGAGTATCATATTTAGTTTTTAGATTGTTTAACTTTTGAATGGCGGCAAGAGATTCTTTTTTGAGTTGCTGTTTACCCTCTTCTGTCTTTACAATAGTATTTTTTTTCCTGATTGAACTAATTTCGTCTTGAATACCCTTGAGCACCACGCGATCTTCTTCGCTCATACGAGCAACTAAATTATCATCCTTCGCTTTAAAATCATTAATCGCCTGACGAGTCTCTTGTTCTTTTCTAGACAGTATTTCTCTTTCTTCCTCGGCAATGTCTGGTCGGCTTTTTGCCTGTTGTGTTTTATTCAAATCTTTTTTTAAGTCCTGAATCTTAGCTTCATTTTCTGGATCTACAATAGCACCACTGCCGCGACTTAATAAATAAATGCTGCCACCAAGAGTTCCACCATAGATTGCACTTTCTGCAATCTCAATAGGGTTGAACTCCTCGCCTGCAATAATCTTTCCAAGGGTCTGCTGGGCTACACTGGTAAGAAGTTCTTCTGTTCCTTCTTCCATTACTCCACGCACTCCTTTCGGTAGTGCGCCAAACATCATATCTCCAAGCTCTTTCTTGGTTAGGCTTTCTACGCCTTCTTTACCAAGTGCTTTCCGCAGCATATTGATATCACCAAGGAACAATCGTTCTGCCATATATTCTGCAGAGCCAATACCAATACCAAGAATCATCTTTTCAGCCTCGGAGAGATCAGATCTATCTTCGTATAGTGAGTATCCTCCACCTGCTGCAGATATACCCATAAGCGGAAGAGCTATTGGTGCAGCCACTGCTTGAAGTGCATATTGCGGTAGCTGTTGTACCAATGTAGAACCAAGCATAGCAAGTGAAGCTTTGATGTTTCCATCAAGGGCATTGTTAAGCATACCATTGCCTATCTCTTGTTCGCTAAGTCCGTAATCAATAAGAGCGTCACGGCTTCTTGTGGCTGCGCCATCTAGAAAGAAATCAGCGAGTTCGCTGTCCTTTCCAGTGATCATTTCGTTGAACTTCAATATGCCGCCAATAAGAGCGTTTGTTCCTGCAGCCACCTCACTAAGTACAGGTATGGTAATCTTTTCTCCAAGCTTAGCTTTGCGGGCCTCTTCTTGCTTGATTAGGTCGTTGATGTATTCGGTTGCACCCTTCTTCAGCGTAGGAACAACAGCAAAGTCAATTTGGCCATTTTGAGCTACTGGATTCTGAGGAAGCGACGACACCATAGGGTCGTCGGACATAGACCGATACGTGGTGTAGGCATTGGCAAAAGCCTGCTTGTCTTCAATCTTGTTTAGGTCACCACCAGTCTTAGCGACAGCAGTGTATACCTGAGCCGCTGCAGCGTCAGAGATAGCCTTTTTCTTCTGCTGTATAGCAGCATCATCAAAGCCTATCTGTACTCGCTCGCTACCTAATGATTCCGATACAGATGGTCGTAGATCCAATGGAGAACTTGACTCCCCTAAATCGCTTGGACTTTTTTTTTTAATATAGGAATCTGCGGACATTATTCCGCCATCATCAAGACCATTCTGCTTTAAGGCTGAAATAATTTGTCCAGGACTACGACCAGCAGCTATTGCGCGATCGATTAAAGATTGTAGCTCTTCGTTCATTATGACAAAGATACTAATTACTTTTTGTCAATAATGGTGATACCTGGAATGGTAGGTATTCTAGGTTTAGCGAATTGACTTTCTCCAAACATTTCAGAAGACCAAACCTCTCCACCTTGTGGTGTCTGTTCTTCTATTATCCCAAGTGATTCCATTGCGCCAGTTACATCAAACTGTCCAGACGCTGCAGATTGTGCAGAACCCCGTTGTTGAACTTGAGACGAAGGAAGAGCCTTGAAGTAACTATCTGATAGTCCATCGGTAGCAGAACGTAAAAGACTTAAGTCGGATGATGTGGCTTTACGGCCCTTCTCTTGAAAAGCATCAAACTTATTGCCTTCACCATCAATTCTCTCAACCTTTACGTTTTCAATTACGTATGGTTCACCATTAAGTTTTCCAAACTTTACAATTTGACCACCCTTTGACCTTACTGGTGCGAAATCAATTGGGACCATAAATCCATTTGCTATATTACTACCTCCAACCTTTTGCACGTATGGAGCTGGATCAATACCAAAATACTTATTTTTACGCTGATTTTCAGTTGCCTTTTGATTAAGCTTAGCAATCTCAATTGCAATCTTCTGATCATTTATAGCCTTATCGTACTCTGAAACTCCACGTTCAGGAATCTTCTTTAAGAAAGCGTTAATGGCTTTGTTGTTATAGTCTACAATCAATCCATCTTTTAGTGGAGCAAATCCTTCTGAATCGATGATGTCTAAGTCTGCTCGGCTTGTGATTTGACCGTTACGTCCTATCTTGCCCTGAGACACTCCCTCAAATACAACAGCATTTTTTAACTGTGCTGGGTCAATGTTTCTAGCAAGAAGATATTCTGATGCCCATTTCCCGGCTTTTGCTTGGTCAATGGTTCCATCACGCTTGATATAATCATTCTTATTGCGTTCAAATGTTGCAACCATTTCATCAGCAATTTGATTAGGGCTCTGCATATCGTACTTGTAGCGAGGCAGTAGGGTAAACGGGTTTGAAGCTAGCGACATAATCTGATTAGCATCACGCTTAGTGGTGCGCTCGGAATCAAATAATTCAATAGCATTTTTTCCGCCCAAGTCAAACTGGTCTGGATTGGTATTATATGCAGACCACTGCTGTCGGTAGTTGTCAGCAATAAACTGAGCTGTTCCTGCTATCTCATTATACCCAGCATTAGCCTCACGAACCTTACGTCGTAGGTCTATATTGTCTGGATCTCGAGCAAGCTCTTTAAGTGAGTTCTCTACCGCACCATAGGCTGTCTGAACAGCCTCTCTGTCCCCATCAAGATATGTTCCTGACTTCTTCGTGAACTGAGAGGACCAATCGTCAAACTGAAGCTGCTTCTGGCGCTCACGCTCATTGAGGTTGTACTGGAGCTCCGCAAAGTTTGGCAGCTGAATTACGCCACTCGGGATAAGTTTAGCCATTATTTTTGCTTATTGAATTTCTTTAACAGCTGACGGAAGTAAGCACTTTCTTTGCTGAGCTTTTGCTGTTGGGCTGGGTTTAGGATAACCTCTCCGCCTGTCATCTCGCCAATCTTCTGACCTTTCTTTACGATGTCAATTGGGTTGGTCTTGTGGTCAAACTTACCGCCTGTAACCATACCTCCCTGCTCAAGCTTTCTAGGTCTTTTATTTCCCATAGAAGGCATATATTCGTCCGCTGTTTCAAAAATGCCTCTATCGAATAAACTTTGTTCTTCATCTAATTGATCTTGTAAATCGGTAATGTTTAGATCAATAAGAGCACGATCACCAACTGTTCCTCTTAAAGAAGCAAGGGTTTCATTTCTAGCTATGGCCTCAGCGCTAAGTGGAGTTTCAGCAACAGGAGCAATCTTAGCGGGTTTTTTAGACGCTAATTGAGCGCCATATACACCTGCAGAGCCAATCTGACCTACACCACCCGCGATGTTCTGGAGGCCGCCCTCAATGGCGGCCTGAGCAGCGCCACGCTCCATCATCTCGCGATTTATCTCACGACCAATCTCGCGCTCAGCGCCCTGTGCTGCAAAGCCAAGGGCTTCCATAGTCTGGGCTTGACGCTGACCTAAGATATCTAATGCACCAGCATCTGATGCTCTAACCATACCTGGCAACGCTCCGACAACAGCACGACCACCAGCACTTTGAGCGGCAGCGATTCCTGTGGCTATAGAGCGGTTAAGCTCCTCAAGGCGCTTTTGCTCTAGCTCAGCATTGCGAGCCTGCTTTAGCATATCCGCGTACTCAGAAGGACGAGCTGTTGAAGCCTCTTTAATCCTGCTCGCAGCAGACTGACCAGCCAACATTTGTCCTAGCCCTAAAAGGGATTGGCCTGCGCCTAATGCTCCGGATAGAACAAGTCCTCCAGCTACATATTTTTTTGGTTCTTTACTCTTCTTTGATCGCATATTACAAAGGTACTAATTATTGTCCCAGTTGGTTGTGTAGGTTGCTTTTGGCGAACACCGCATTGACAGCATACAATTCAACCTGAGAGGTTGAAGTGTTGGTTAATTTTATCTTAGCGTAGTAGTCTCGAATCTGATCGCCTTCAATGGCTCCGTTTCCGATGACTACAATCGTGTCTCCGTTATTAACCCCAGTGATACTTCCACTTGCCGTAACTTGCTTGTCTCCGCTAATTGATGAAACAGTGCGTGACAAAGAAACAAGCGTTGCTCCGCTTACCTTGTACAAGCTTCCTCCCATCGGGAAAGGAACATCTCCAACTGGAGTGGTGAACGTGATGGTGGAGCCGCTAACGCCTCCAGTTGCTACGTTGCCCAACACGAACACCTCAGAGCTTCCGCTGAGGGAAGTGATGGTTGCTGTTCCAGTATTTGCGCTAGAGTCACGTGGCACATAAGCGTAGAAGTTACGCTCTCGCTGGCTAAAGTCAGCAGCAAGTATAGAGGTAGACTGGTCTGTGTTTGATACCTCAGCAGCCCAAGCGTTAGTTCCTTCTAGGCTGATGGATTCGTAAGACTTAACCATAGACGGGTTCTGATTGCTAATCACCTCTACAACAGCATTGTATGGATTACCGTAGTATGTGGCTCTGTTTGCAGCATCAGAGTGCTTGTACATAACGCCTGCAAAAAAGGTAAACAGTGTGTCGTCTACAGAAACAATTGACTCTGGTCGGTATGAGTAGAAGGTGTTCCATACACTATTATTCACATCGTATGAAACAGTAAAGTCGTTATCTAGATTGGTAGGAGACCCAATAGATGCGCTATAAGTCTCACAGTCATTGACGAAAGAAAACTCACCAGTGGAAATATTTAAAGAAATGCTAACAAAGAAGTCGTAGTTTGTATTGGTAGCTACCCCATAAATGGTTCCGCTCTGTCCAATATATTCTTCACCAACGTAAGCAGGCTGCCCGTCAATTATTTTGTCTAGGAATACAATTGCATTTAAGCTGTCCTCAAACTCATCACAGATGTCTTCAAACTCGCGAATCTCAGTAGAGAACGTGAACAGGTCGTCATCGTCAAATTCAAGACCAACTATTACTTGGCTTCCCGCTGAGTTGGTCTGGGCGTTATAGACAAAGGTGGTTGCCCCGTTAGTTACTGTTATTTCAGCGTTGTTAATGGCATCAACAGAAACAATGTATTCGTCTGCCTCAATGTCAATACCTGCGATGACTTTTTGGCTTGAGGTGTTACTAGTGATAAATCGGAAGTTGTCCTTGAAGAACGCATCCATAAACTGCTCACTGATAAGGCTTATGCCGTCTCTAGATATTCTTACAATCTTTCCAGTTCGAACATCAGCAAAGTAGATTCGACCGCGATCTACAGCAAGAGACTCTGGGTTGTCGTTGATTCCGTAGTCACCAAGATAGTAGTTAGGTACGCCCACTACGGATCGTGATAATGTTAGGCTTTGGGCGCCATCTGTTGACTCAATGATGTTTCGCCCTATTGGTGCCCATCCAGACTTCCTTTCTTGAATGATGTAGACCCTGTCGTCATCTCCAACTAACTGTTTAATCGTTCCGTGTTGGTAGTCAAAATCGTAGAAGTTAGCGAGTGATGGGTTGAAGCTAGAAAGACCTAAGTACTTGCTGTCAATGGTAAACGGGTCGGAGTATGTTACCGACCCTTTACGGAACACAGTCTGAGCGTCTGTCTGCACAGCGTGAGGACGTCCAGCAGATGTAGACTTAGAGGAGAAAAAGTCGCTTACTGAGTAGTCCTCGATAAATGATATATTAAAGTTGTTAGCGTATGCTTTGGTTCCCACTTTAATTAGTCGTGGACGATAGTAACAGTCACCACTAGAGGACTGAACAACAGCATCATTGCTGTTGGTTAGGTTAAGCGTATAGGTTGTTGCAGTAAATGACCCACTTACAGTTGCTGCATAAAATACATAGTTATACGTACTATTTATCTCAGGATATACATTCTTAACCGATAATACGTTTCCGGAACCATCTGACAATACGTCCCCTTTGTATACTTTAATGTTCGAGTAAACAATGAGATTATTTCTGTCAGCAATGCTTACAACATTTGCAGACACTGGGCTTACTGTAGTTCTTTGACCAACGTGGATTCCATTTACAACTGGGAAGTTTTCTCCGATTTCATAAAATATTTCCTGCTGTGATATTTTATTGGGACGATATACCTCAATAATGCATTCGTTACCCCAGTTGTCGCTATCAGTAATAATACTATAATTACTCCATTCGTTTAATTTAGAAGACTTTACAGCAATAAATTTACCGGTAGTATTAAAGGTAGATTCGTCGCTTGTTAGGTTCAGGATTGGATTGGTATCGATGTCATTGGTAAATTCGAAATAATCAAGAACCTCTAGATTAATCTCTGGCTCATATGATACAAGATCAATACTTATCTTGCGAGTATATGTAACGGTAACTCCGGTAGTAAAATTAGTTAACACTCCAGAATTATTTGGAACTACAGATCCGCTTAGCAGTATTGCTGTTAGTGTCCCAGAACCAGATATAATATTAACATCAACTACCTCAAGCGTAGATACACCTAAGGCATTAAACTGACCGAGGATATCACCAACAGCAACAGAGCCAGTAGTTGCGCTAACATAAAATCGATACTGACCATTTTTCTTGTTGTATGATACGATTCTTAGCTTGTCTCCCTGCTGATATGAATACTCTAGATTCGCACCAAGTCCCTCCTTGTAGGAATCACTCTTTCCTTCGAGCGACCTCATAGAAAGATATGTTACATCTTCGAAACTAGATATACCAGCAAATGGTTTAGCCTGAAGGTTTGTAGCAGTAAATGCGCGTATGACAGAGTATTGGAATTTCTGGGTAATGCTATTTAGCTTGACGTAAACAGGAGCCCACTTAACGGCCCAAGACGGTGCCTGATGCTTTACTCGAAGCACAGTATCAACTCGTCCATCTAGATTATTTTCATTTACCCTATCGCCATACCAGTCTACATACGAGCTACTTATTGGCTGGACGCCACCATTTCGGTTAAACTTATCATAATAAACAAGACCAAATGAGTGAGTGGCTCCCGCTTTAAACGTTTCATATCCGTTAATGTCACCGTCTGTTAATATATTCGCATCAAATTCAACAGCGTTGTCTAGTGCATCATCACCAAAAAGGAAAACACTATCTGAGGCCTTTAAGTCTGGCGTTGTGGGAGTTGGAGTAAATGCGTCATTAGATATTGTAATTCCTGTGAAGCTCGAATATTGTGAACCGTCTCCCTGATAAACGACGGATGGTACGTCTATGAATTCTATCTGATTAAATAGACTATTTGTAGCGGGAAATGCTTGACCTAAAGATTTACCTCGTGTAAACAGATTATCTAATAGTCCAAGAATTGGAATAAAGTTTGCGGCTGAGTTTAGAATGCTTGCAACATTGAAATTATATCCAGCCTTTGCTGAAAGCACAGCTGCATCAATATTGATGGAGAATATGATTTCATTAGAGGTTGTAGAGGTCTCCTGAATTGATATTTGAGATGAACCAGAAAAGAACATCCATTTGTCTGGCTTTGAGTTTACTACAGCCTCTAACTCGAGTACGTCAGTAATTCTAGTTGCATACTCGAATTTAGTTATGTCTGAGTCTAATACTGTTGCATAGTTTCCCTCTATAGATTCAATAATTAAATTTACAATGTCAGTCTTAGTAGATCCCGCTAATACCTTAATGTTTTCAGATATTGACAGCGGAGACGACTTAACCTTTACTCCATAGTTGTAATCTTCTAGATCAGCAACTGGGTTTGCAGTTGCATCGGCTATAAGTCCAGCATAACTACTTTCCTCTTGATTAAGCTTATCACGCTGAGCCCACTGCAGGTAGTAACCGCTAAGGTTAAAAGCCATTTGACCAAAATCTAAGGCAAATGATATGTTAACTATAGAGTCTTGATCTACGGTTGCAGGTAATGACGAGAGGTCAATGGAGAATTGTTTTGTCTGATCTGGTAGTGTTGGCGTAGTTATGTGCGGATATTTTACCGGAATCTGATACTGACCAACTTCCGGAAAGTAATTAGTTAAAACAGAAACGTCGGTCCGTATGTTCGGGTAGTCCTCAGTGTATCCACCCATCATAAGACGATTACCAGCAATGTCAAGAGCTTCCGCTGTTTGAGGTACGTTGTCGTACAACTTATTGACCTCGTCCTGAGAAATAGCGGAGTAAAGCTTAGAGTTGTCAAAGGATATTGTCTGTGAGGTCACAGATGGGCTGTTTACAAGTGTGCCAATCTCATAGAATGCACCTGCATTGCCATTGCGGACAAGTACGATAATCTCCTTTACGTCAGCAAATGATGTAGGTACGGATACCGTTAAGGTGTTGTTTTCAAGCTTTTGCTCATCAGTGATAATACCGTCAAAGAATTGATTCTGGGCAACAGCTAATTCAGAGTACTGAGATATTGCGGAACGCTCTCCGTCTTGATAGACATACTGAGCAGCAAACTGAAATGTAGACTCGTATAGATTGTTCTGCTTTAGGTTTACGTTAGTAGAGAACGCAAACGTAGGAGGCGTCATAGGCGGTTGTTTGGCAACCGCTATATTGATTAGCTTCTCTGCATCAGTACCAGAGGTAAACGAGGCGGGATATAGGCCTAGGAGCGCTCGTGTTACGTTTATCTTTTTTGGGTCGGTATTGGCATCCGTGAAGTATAATAATGTCTCTCCGGCCAAGTTTCGTACAACAGATGCTCGGATATGATAAAAGCTTGAGAAGTCAAGGATACTGTCTCGGTAAACTAACTGAGCCTCATCAGAGGAGGCGGAGTATCGATAGATAGAGTGGTTGTTGTTGTTGTTCCAAACAAAAAAGAAAATCTCCCCTCCATCACTGTTGGCGACCGAGCCAATAACCTTGTTAGTTCCTGCTGGTAACTCATCGCCAGTGCGAAATGATATAGCGGCATTGCCGTAAGCATTTTTTATTACGCCACCATCACCATCATCATCGGAAGACAAACGGACGTTTAGAGCGTCCGTCATCTCAACAGACTTTACTAGGCGCTGGTCATCCTCAAGGTTGAGGTATCTTGGTACGAGTTTATCAATCATAAATGCTTAAGCTTTAGGACTTTGCTTGAAATTCTTTCGAATCGTCTTCAGTGCTTCGTCCTTAGAGAATGCCTTTAGTCGTGAGTTTGCTAGACGGCGCTCGGTGTAGTAGTCCTGACGAGCACGAGCCTTTTCCCCTAGCGGTACGTTACTCTTACGATCAATGAGGTGGCTGTAGATGTACGCCCTCAAAGCCTGCTCTGCGTAGATGTGGATGGTAGGGCTCGCTGCACGAGCCTCGTCTGCAATGTACTCTAGGTACACCGTGTCTACGCTGGTGCCAGTGGTGAGCTCTATCCTGTTCTGCTCTGTGTTTATTCTGTACTCTCCGCTGTAGTGGCCACCACCATAGCCGTATAAGCGGCCATTGGTTGTGGCGTACACATAGTTGCGATAAATAAAGTCGTCAAAGCCAAGAAGGTAATCAGGAATCTGATAAGGCTGCTGGTTGGCGAGTATGTTTTTGTTTTTGTTCTCTCCGAAGATATATACAAGTCCATCTGCTCCTACTATTCCAATTTTCACTAAGTCAACATAATCGTTTGGCAATGTCACTGTGTTGGTGCTTAAGTCTATGTTAAGCTCAGTGGCCTTTAAACGCTTCAGGATGTCGAATCCCATCTCTCTGATACCTCTTAGCGCTAGATTACGAATAAGAGTGTCTGAGGCGGTATTTGCATAGTCATCACTCTCCATCGATATGACGAAGTCCGTAATGACCTGCTCAAGTGATACGGTATCCTGTGCCATTATTGCTGTTGGGTTTCTTGTTTAGCGTAAGTGTAAACGTCAGTGTCGCGTAGGTTGACCCCTATAAGCTTTGCAACCTCAATAACTAGCTCCGCGAAGTAGTGTTCTGGTAGCTCAAAGTCAACGCTGTTGGTCGAATCATAAACCTCCTTGCCTGCAACAACAGTATAGCTAAACCTTGGTGATGACGTGGTGCGTGCACCGGAGGACGGAACAAGGCCCTGTGGGATCTTGTAGTAGCGCATAATAACGCTTGCTATACTCGTTGGGTACACATATACGCTGTCTCCCACCATAGCGGCAGGAAACGCCGTTGTAGGGGCACTGAGGGTGGACCTAAGGATGTACTCTAGCTTCTCCTCGTCGTAGATAATCGCAAGGCTCTTCGCTGGTGAGTCGGTGGATAGTATGGAGATAATCCTTGCAAGGTCGGTTGGCTTTGCGCCAACCCCAGTGGTTAAACTGATGGTTGACTTCTTAGAGAAGTACGAGAGGTCTTCGTTGCTTTGCTTGACCCTTGACTTGTCTCTTCCTGCGTCGAGCTGCGCCTGACGTAGTCTCTTGTCGAGTGCAGCATCGCTAAATAACTTGTTAAACAAGTTCATCTGAGCCACCTGAGCGAAGTTGTTGAAAACAGCAGGCGTAACAAAGCCACGCTGGTCCTTGTTGACCAGATCTTTCAAGGCTGAATATACGCGGTTTACTGATGCCATATCTTAATATCTGTAGTTCATACAAAAGTACGACAAAAGAAAAGGGCTCCATTTCTAGAGCCCTTTCCAACCAATCAACAATTAACCTATGAAACGAGGTTCAGTGTAGGGTGCAAATATACGCTATTGCTCCAACTTCTGCAACTCTGTCTTTAAAGTTTCGTAAGCTGTTCCGCCCTTCTCGGTCATACAGAACTGAGTCATAACACTAATGGTGTCCTGACCCACTGGCGTAGCGACAATCAAGCGGTTGCTGTCGAACCAGTACATACCGTCCTCACGGGCAAGCAGCATCTGGAAGTCAACAGCTTTCTTAACGTTAGCCCTGGTGGTAACTGTTGGGTTATCGAACAGACTGATGAAGCGCTTAGGGTTCCCCTTAGCCTCTAGGAGTAGCTCACGCTTGATCTCAGCGTTCTTCTGGCCAGTGTCGATACCTAACCATATAGCGACAGGAATAAGCTCGTCTACGGACTTGCTACGGATCAGGCCGATGGCATCGTGGAGAAGGAACTCTACGTTGATGTCAAGCTCTGCGCTTTGCTCGGTGTTTACCTCCTCGAACAAGCCGCCACCGTTTGCGCGGTTGGCGGGGTGAAGCTCTAGGAAGCTAAGCAGGTTAGGCTGGTTAGCTGGAGCGTAGAGTAGTCCACCCTCGAAGATGACGTGACGGCGAACAGCTAGGCTGCTCTGCTCGTCGGCAAAGATAGAAGCCTCATTGGGGCAGTAACGTATCTGTCTGTTGGTATTAGTCTCGGCATCATAGATGATTGCCTCCGACTTTATTGTGGAAATGATTCCACCACCACTGGGGATGGAGAAAATCTTTCCCTTTCTTTCTTCTGCTTTAGGAGCTGCAGACGCTCGTGCTGGACGTGCCATAGTTAAATAGAATTATAATTAATAATTATGCAAAATTACACTTCTATGCAAAGCGAATTTTTGGCAATAAAAAAGGGGGCCTAAGCCCCCCTCCCTATCAACAAAGCTGTTGATTACTTAGTCAAGAGCACGTGCTGGTTAGCAGCGCGAGTAACTAGTGCGAACTCTGAGCGGTAGTTAAACTGCAGAGCGTCCGTGTTGGTGTTGGTAACACCCAAGATAGAACCTGTCATCCAGTGCTCCATTTCGCGGTTGTAACCATTCGTGGCCTTGTAGTTGAGCTCAAGAGCTGGAGACTTCTCTCCAGTGCGAGGATCAGCAACGTTGGTCAACGGAATCATAACACCTTGGAAGTTGCTAGCGCCCAACAACGTAGGATCGTTGAGGAGCTTCCAGCTGTGCTTGTGGAAGGTGTAAGAGCCACGCATAAATGAAGAGAAGCCAAGCTTCACCATATCTGCAGCGTTAGCAAACTGTCCGAACTGAGTAGCAACACCAGCGGTGATGTTAGCAGCCGTAGACGTACCAGTAGCGATCATATCGTCAATGGCAAGGTCTTGGAGGCGGTTAACGTACATAGCGTACTCAGGCATAGAGCCTTGCTTGTCAAGAGCGGTGATGAGAACATCAAGCTCGTCAAGCGTAGCAATAGCAGCAGTAGTGGTTGCGCCAGAGTTAACAACGATACCACGATCAGAGATAGCAGAGAAGTAACCTTCAGAGCCAGCAATAGATCCCAGTGAGCTTGTTCCAGCTGCGTTAGAAACCTGCTGTCCAAGCAACATCATCATCTCACGCTTGTCGAGGAAGCGTTGACGGGTGTCGTTCTCAGACTTGATGAACCAGCGGTAGTCGCCATTTCCTAGGTTTACCCAGCCAATGTTGGTAGCCTGTGAACCGGTAACCTTGTAGACCTCTTTGATGATCTGGTATGGGTTCGTACGCTTAACAACGTTAGACTCAAGGTAGCCAACGTTTTGATCAGTTCCCTGAGCAAACATATTACCTACGATGGGGAAGTTAGCAGAAGCAGCGGCAGCAGATGCGCTAAGACCTGCACTCGATAGAGAAACAGCAGTAGCGGCAGCAGTAGCTGTCTGAGAGAATTCACCAGAGGTAACAGCAGTGATGATGAAGCGGTCTACACCACCAACCAAAATCACGTCGTTAACACGAAGGTACTTCTGAGCAGCAGCCTTAGTGGCTCCAGTAGCAGAAGTAGCGGCAGAGGCTAAGTTCAGCGTCAGGGTAGTTGCAGCGGCAGCAGCAGAAGCGGCTGGAGTAGCAACCTGAAGCTGGTGCAAGCGAGTCTCCTCCCAGTACTGAACCTCATCGGCAGCACCGTTAGATTTGACAGCTCCTACCATCTGAAGGAAGCCTGTGATGCCTTGGTTACCGTAGGTCTTAACGAGAAGATCACGGTTGTCGGGCTTGTTTACTTCATCGATGAAATCACCGAGTGAAGTGTATTTGGTCGGGTCTAACCGACGAAAACTGTTGGGAGAAAAATCCAACGGAGTGTTTGTAGTTGCCATTTTATTTTATGTGTTAGGCGTTTTTATATTTTGAGACGAAGACTGTCGCTATTGCTTAGATAGTTTAGTATCTGAGCAGAGACAGAATCAGCATTCTTTGAATCAGCGGGACGTGGAGATGAGACATCTACATTCGCGGCAGTTTCTACGAGTTTGCGCTGGCCATCACTAAGGCCCTGCTTGTAGATAGAATTGACAATTTCATCAATGTTATCTACTAGGGCTCGGTGAGAGTTCAGCAGCTCGAAGTCCCAGCCTCCGCTGTTATCAACATACTGATCGAAGAACTCATCAAGACGTGCATTCTTATCCTTTAAGCTCGACTTGTACTGGTCGTTAAGCCCGAAGTTGAACTCTTGGTCGCCAAGCTGGAAACTTAGCGATTCAAGGGCATCAACCTCTTGGCTCATCGTGCGAATCCAGTTCTCGTCAATGGGACTTTGAACTTCGTTATTTGAGACTTCTTGCTTCACAGGCATACGATAATTGTCGCGCAATTTCTCGATGTCCCGTTTAGCTTTGTCCGCATCAATCTTTAATTGGATACTCGACAACCGAATCTCTTCATTACTGTATAGGTCCTCGTCTACTTTGTACTTGGACCTCACCAGTAAATCGATGTCTTCATTAGAGAGATTAGGATAGTCAACAGCCATCTGCAGTTTCACAGCGCTGAGCTCATCCATTTCAGACGGATTAATTGACTGGTATCTAAACCAGTCAAGTGGATCACGTCCTGTCTCTTCAACAAAGTCGGCGATTGCCTTTATTCTCTCGTCAATTGATGGGGCTTTTTGAGCTTCAAGAAGCTGGGTAAGATGTTCGATGCTATCGATAGATACGCCTAGCTTTTCACTGACGTAGCTTGCGACTGCAGCCTCGAACTCTTGCTCAGACATCTCTGGCTCGGGTTCATTTGTAAAAGAACTTTGAACAGTTTCCTGTTCTAGTTGCTGTTGGGGTTCGTAGGTCTCCTGCGGTGTAGCCTCTGGTTGCTCGGGTGTAGACTCTGCAACTTGATTGCTAAAGTCTAAAACCTCTGCTCCCTCAGGTACTGAGAAGGTGGGGGTGTCTAGTGGCGTTCCCTCTGGCACCTCTCCGCTGGTTACCTCGTATCCCATTGCGCTTAGAGCGCTTTCAATGTCATTGCTCATATAAAATAAATTTTGTTATTAATAACGCAAAATTAGTTCAAATAACTATTGCATATTTTGCAACAGTTTCGTATAGGACTACTTACGGAACCTAGCGATTTTCTTGGCAATAGCCTTGGGCTGGGCAACAAATTGCTTGCCTTTCTCAGTCCCCTCGCGCTTAGCGCGGGTGGTGGCTGCGTACTCTTTAGAGCTTAATGATTTGATTGCCTTCTCTGGAAGATAGCGTTCTCCTGTCTCGCCTGACGGCTTGCCGCTCTTGGTGCGCCAGTTCTGCTTGGTCCACTTGCTTAGGCTTGTCTTTGTCTTTGCACCGGAGTACCCTCCGCCTGCTTTCTTGTAGATAGATACGGCAAGCTGCATAGCTCTGGCTGAGTGCTTCCCGCCCATCTTAGCCTTAGCTTGCGCCTTTGACTTCTCCCAAAGCTCTGGGTTTGTTTTTTTAGCAACCTTCATTATAGTCCCCTCGTGTATTTTTGAGACTTGGGAGGCATCTTCTTATCTCCTTGAGGACCAGACCAAAACGCTTTGTCCGCCCAGAAGGCGGCGCTCATCTTCCCTTTGGCAATGTTCTTAGCGTGGCGAGCTTTAAAGCTCTTACGGGCCTCGGGGCTGTAGTTGTGGCCCATCTTCTGGTCTCCGAAGCGGATAAGGCGAACCTTGTCGCCAACCTTTGCTAATACGATTCCCTTCTTGGTAGGATGGGACGGGGTCTTCTTGGCTTTATTAACGCCAGAGAGCCCGTACTTCTTGAGGATGTTCTTTACTCTTTCTTCCATCACTGCTCAAATAATACGAAGAATACAAATCTTCCCCATAGATACGTAGCTATTCCACCAATCCATTGGTCGTTTGCCCTACTGACCGCAGCCTTAGGCACTAGAAGGGCTTTGCGTAGGGTCTCTGTGGTTTTGATGTTCTCAGTAGCAAGAGAGTCGGCAACAGACTTCATACCACGATAGTCTACCCCTACAGAGTCAATCTCTTTCTTTAGCTTGACAAACTTGCTGTTCATAGACGCTGCCTGAGACAGCTTAAGAACGACTACCGTATCACTCCCCTCCACCCGTTGAATCGGGTAGGATTGCGAGTACGTTAAATGGCACAGCAGCAGGCTGCTCGCTAATAGCAACGATTTCATCTTGCATTGTTTTAACTTGTTCAACGAGGGCGACCTTTTCTTCTTCCAAAGTTGTAATTGTGGCCTTCATTTCTTTTACTTCCGCAACAATTAGATTGTCTGCGCTCTTTGACACGGATGCAGCCTTTTGCATCGTCTTGTTTGAGTTCTCAAGAATCAAATCAATATCCAATGCCTCTCGCTGCTTTGGCTTTTGTGCGCTGAGGATTCCACCAATGATTAGAAGGATTAACAGAATTACTGCAGCTTGTGTGGCTTTCATCGTGTTTGAATTAGCATTTCGTTCTTTGCACTTGTATACGCTAAAGCAGAATCCAATTTACGGACGTGCTGGGTGTATTTGTCGACCTTCTGCTCTAAGTCGAGAACACGAGTTTGGCATCGGTCGTCAACCTTTGCGTTGGTCATCTTCTGGTCTACGTACAGGTAACCGATTGCTACGAGCGCAACAAAGGCTATAGCAGCGACGGGGTTCTTTTGGAACTGGTCAAAGGATACTGGTAGCTTCATTTCTTAGCGAACTTTTCTAGTCCTGCGATGCCGAATGAACCTAGGGTAATGATTACAAAAGAATTATACGTGAACTCGTTGATAACGAGGTCCTTACCCATAACGCCTGAGACAACGTCCGCAACCATTACTATAACCATTACAGCAAATGACATAAAACCAATGATGGTTTTCTCATTCCAGTTGTTGTCATCTTTAAAGATAGAGGCAAAGCCCATAAGTTTTTCTTTTATGTAAGTAAAGAGTTTCATCTGTTTAAATGAATGGGTTTGAAGTGGTACAAAGTTAGAGTAAAAAGAAAAGCCCCTTGAGGGGCTTCAGCTCATTAAATGCTATGCTTTATTCAACTGGTACTGGAGGTAAACAGTAGGCTGCAGTAGGGTTAGCAACGCAGTACTCGGTAGCGTATGCTGATTCCAATCCCGCGAAAACGTGGATTCCGCAGGGAGCCGGCCATACCTTAAAGGCAACGAAGTCTACAGGCTCTAGGTCCTGCCATAGGATGTCTACCGCCCACTCTGTAGAGAGGTCGGTACACTCACCCGTCTCTGGGTCGGTGGCGAGGCAGATGTTACCAATCTCGTGGACAGCTACTACTTCACTGTTGTAAGAGGTGTTACCCTCTTCGTCTGTGGTGGAGATTGTTGCTTTGGCTGATTCCCAAGCTTCTTGAGTGGGGAATTCGTACTTATAAAACTTCATAGCTGTTGTTGTTTATTGATTATAAAGTGGTAAGTTCTGCCAGTTGGGCGTTGGTTAGACGGGTCTTGAATAGTAGGGCTTGGCTTAACGGCAACTCGGGGTTTAATGTGCCGCCAAAATTAAAATTAAGGTCGGCAAATGCACTACCGCTAAAGGCTGAGGTGTTTGTGCTTGACACTTGGGCTCCGTTTAAGAATACGGCAGAATCCCCCGTTTTGTATGCAATAGCAATTTTATTATTCCCGTTTATTGGTAATATTGAACTTGCAAATGTCCAAATTGTAGAACCACTTACAATCAAGCGAGCGGTAAAGCTGTTTCCTGCAAGTTCTTTTCTCAACCAAAGTTGTGTAGTTCCGCTTATTATTTGTACAATATATTCGTTTGGATAAGAGGCTAAAAGTCGGTTGTTAAAATTAACAAATACAACCCCCTCAGTCTGGCCAATCAACGAGCTTATGCCCGCCTTTGAGGCAGCGTCTGCCACACGAGTTTGACTCGTTGCAAGCGTGGGGATGTACGAGGTGGCGTAGGCTCCAGCTTCAAGTTGTGCGCCCCAAAGGTATAGGCCGTCGGTTCCGTTGCCAGCCCAACTAATTACTGGGGTGGCGCTATTGTCATAAATGTAAAAGTTTGGGGGTGACGAAATGGAAACTGTACAAGTTACCGAAATACGTATCCAGCCGTTGCCGTAGTTTTCAATTTTAAAACCGCTGTTGTTTGTGTTCCTAAATATCGCAAGGGTATCAAGGTTTACCCCAATGCCACCGCTGTGTCCGTCAAACCAAACCAAAAGGTTTTTATATAATCCTTTTTTAGCAAATACGCTTAAAGTGTGAGTACCGCTTGATACTGCGGCGCTAGCTAAGCTAGCACTATGTATACCATTTGTAACGCTTGGTATAATAAAATCCGCTGAGGCGTTCCCGTCGGGACTTACAATAGAGTTTGACGTTACGCTAACATTCGTTTTTGTATAAGCGGCATTATTAAACTGCTCCGAGAACGTCATTAAGTTTGTCCGCTGTGGCTCCAGCAAAAGCTTCGGGCAAGTACTGTTTAAATAATCTAATCTTGGTATGTTAGCAACAGGACCAACTGATACTGCTGTAGTGGTAGTTGGGATGTAGTCTGTTGCTATGTCTCCCGTTTCTAATTGTACACCCCAAATTACAAAAGATGATGCGGCCGCAACGGCTGAATTTGTAGCTATTACAAGAGAAATACTAGAGGATGCTGCCGTGAAAGTAATCGAAATTCTCTGCCAAGTGCTTGTCGGGGTGAAACTTAATGTGTTACCCGTTACAATGAAGACTTGCGGTATTTGTGCGGTTCCATCTGACTTTACGTAAAGTGAGGCAGTGTACTGAGTCCCAGAAACGACCGTTCTAGCTTGTGATATTTGCGGGAAAGCACCGCCCGCCGAAACAAACCTATCGGCCGTCAATGTCCCGTTTGGCGCAGTATCAAAATTTGCTGTAATTGTAACTAAACTTTTTCCCCAACTTGCGTCGTCAAAGGTTTGGCTCTGCAAAACTTCGTTAGTACGCACCTTCTCAATAAGGCCGTTGCTTGCCACCCTAGTCGCCTCAGAGGCACGGGTAAAGGTCAGCTGCCCGTCGGTACTGAGGGGCTTTTGTGAGTATATCTTACCGCTCTTGTACCCACTTGGAATCATTACTAGGCTGGCGTCTTCGTAGAAACTCATATTATCAATGGTTGTATGTTAATTGTGCAGCTACTAGCTTGCGCTGTAGGCCACTGGGGGTAAACTTAAGCTTTAGGAATTTCATAGCGTAGTGAGCTCCTGAAGAGCGGCGTTGCTTAAACGGGTCTTGAATACTAGGGCTTGCTTATAAGGCTTCCAAAGATTATTTGTGGTACCAGCGTTTTCTTGACCTAAATACAAATTGCTTGTGGCTGGCGTAGTATGCGAAGTGTCGGTACCTACCAAAGAACCATTTACATACATTGCCACGTCATTGTTTTTGTACGCAACCGCAATTTTTACAACGCCTTGAGGCATAGTAGTACCAGTTATTTCGCCAGTTTGTGTGCCGCTTGCAACTGAAACAAAGTAAGAAGACCCACCCGTAAGCCTTGCAAGATACATACGATTACTGCTCGTTCCGTCAGATACCGATATGATTCTATCAATGGTTGAATTATTATTTCCGTCATTGACAAACTCAACAAACAAAGTCCCCTCCGTCTGGCCAATCAATGAGCTAATGCCCGTCTTTGAGCAAGCATCCGCAACCCTTGTAACTGAGGCTGCAAGCGTGGGGATGTACGAGGTGGCGTAGGCTACTAAATCCTCAAACTGAAAACCATAAACTTGGTAAGTCCCTACGTTGTCAAAGAAAAACTGACAAGAGTAAGTCGTGCCAGCAGACGTGTAATTGTGTGTTACCCTATACCACCCGTTGCCGTAGTTAGTGATGGTTGCCGTGACCCCAGTACCAGTAGAAATTACTGAACCAGTCGCAACATTAAAAGTCGCTCCTTTGTCTACAATTCCATCATAAGTGTTTATTCTAAACTGCGCTCCCGTTCCAGCCTTTACAAAACACGACAAAGTGCGTGTTCCAGCAGTTAACCCAGTAAACGCTCGCTGAATCCTTGCTGGTGCGGAGGTAATAGTTACGAGGTCAGCATTCGTGTAGCCATCTGGCGAAACATTTGTGTTTGCCGTAATCGTAAGCGAACCTATTGCAGACCAGTAGGCGTTGTCTAATTGCTCGGAAAAATTAAATAAATTGGTACGCTGCGGCTCCAGCAAAAGCTTAGGGCAAGTGCTATTAAGGTAGTCCAAACGGGGTAAACCGCTAACTGGGCCAACGCTTACCGCTGCGGTGGTGGTGGGGATGTAGTCTGTTGCTATGTCGCCCGTTTCGAGCTGGGCAAAAGCCAGCAATACATCAGCGCTTGTGTTTGCGGTAACGCTACCACGAGTTTCAAGTAAAAAATTTATGCTTGTTGAGGTCGAGGTGCCTACGTTTACCACCCTTTGCCAGTCAGCGGTAAGGGTAATTATTAACTGAGCTCCAGAAAACTCAGTAATAAAACGGACTTGCTTGCCAACTTCACCAGCGCTGAAGGCTTTAATAAATACTGAAGATGCGTGAGGTGTTGAGTTTGCGCTCGTTACTCCTTGATTTAGAATAGACCTATCTAAACTTGTTACGCCTACGCAGTTAAATACAACCCGTGATGCAGTATTGGTACCATCTGGTGCCGTTCCAGCGTTTGCGGTAACCACAGGGGCAAGGCCCAATCCACTACCCGATTTCGCCCAATTAACCGTGCTGAATCCATTTGACTGCAAAACAAGATTAGTCCGCACCTTTTCAATAAGCCCGTCACTCTGCACACGGGTGGCGCTTGAGGCACGGCTGAATACCAAATCTCCCGACCCATCAGCTGGCTTAGTGCAATAAACCTTCTGGTCCTTGTAGCCAGAAGGAATCATTACTAAAGATGCGTCATTGTAGAAACTGCCCATTGTTTATTGTATCTTATTAAGCCCAGATAAGGTAATTAAATGGTCTCGATTTCATCACCGCCTGCAAACTCAATCGTTGGAAGCTTGTGGAGTTCCTCCAAAGCCTTTACGATGTTGGTGACCTCAACCAAGTTGAAGCAGCCCTTTGAGATGGCAATGTTTAAAGCCTCTGCGGTGACTTGTAGTGCTACTGAATGTTCCATTAGAAAGGTAGTGGGGTAGATACGGGATATACGGGGGGCGTGATAAGGGAATCAATTTGTCCTTGAATGCAAGCCTCAAGATTAGCAACGCCATCAACGCCAAGTTCCTCTTGAACCCAACCGATAACGATTTCGTTGGTAAGGTCAGCGTAAGGGATGAACTCCGATACTGATTCGGTAGAGAATCGTGCGGTGTTAGATAGTGATGCGGTGTACTCGCCATCAACGCCAACCACTTCGTAGTTTGCGATTACAACGTAGTCAGATTCGGTGCCGATGGTTTCGGTGTAAAGGGCAGTTACTGCCCAAGTGTAAGTTGTCATTATGCTTTTAGTAAAATTTTGTATGCGGTTCCGTTGATGATAACACTCCAAGACCTATCAGATACAAGTGCTTCCGTTGCGACTGCGCCTGCGTTCGTTCCTGATGAACCAAATACGCATTGGTTTGAGGCGGTTGCAGTTGCATCTTTACCAAGAATTACGCTTCCACTAAAATTACCGCTTTGACAATTTTCGCCAATGGCGGTATTATTACCTCCTGTTGTATTATTTGATAATGCTTGTCTACCTACTGCTGTATTATCACTGCCTGTAGTGGTTGCACCTAAAGCACTTATACCTATCGCTGTGTTTTGCCCACCTGTGGTGTTTGCATCCAACGCTTGAAATCCAACTGCGGTATTGTTAGAACCCGTACTCAACTTCAACGCTTGGTATCCAATAGCAGTTACTCCCGTGCCACTCGTGTTGGTCTCCGCTGCCTCAAAGCCTACTGCGGTATTGTTAGAGGCGGTGTTTGAAAGTAAAGCCTGTGCACCTATTGCCGTATTGCTTGAACCCGAAACAACAGCCTGCAAAGCATAATTACCAAAAGCAGCATTGCTTGAACCCGTTGAGGAAAGTTGCATTGTAGTATAACCAAATGCGGTGTTGTCGTTACCCGTAGTGTTTGCAGGTAAACACAAACCTCCTACGGCATTATTGGTTATGCCCGTAGTATTTGCCTTTAAAGCGCCATTACCTACGGCAGTATTAAAACTACCCGTGCTTAACCGCAATGCTTGATATCCGATGGCGGTGATTTCCGTACCACTCGTGTTGGTGAATGCTGCTTCAAAGCCTACGGCAGTATTATTTGATGCGGTGTTTACTAATAGGCTATCTGTTCCAACAGAGGTATTGTTACTACCCGTTGTGTTTGAGACTAATGCTTGCCTACCAACTGCCACGTTGCTACTGCCCGTAGTGTTTGCTATCAATGCAGTAGTACCTACGGCAGTATTAAAGTTACCCGTATTAGCCCTCAACGCTTGGTATCCAATAGCGGTTATGCTCGCTCCACTCACGTTGCTCAATGCTGCTTCAAAGCCCACTGCCGTATTGTTCGCAGCGGTGTTGTTTTGTAATGCAGCTTTCCCTACTGCCGTGTTATTACTGCTCGTGGTGTTTGATAACAAAGCGTCACGACCAAAAGCAGTATTGTTACTGCCCGTAGTGTTTAAGGTTAACGCCTCACCCCCTACTGCGGTATTGTTACCTCCCGTAGTATTAGATAGCATTGCACTTCTACCCAAAGCAGTGCCTGCAGAACCCGTAGTATTTGCGGTCAAAGCATTTTGACCTACCGCTACGTTATTTGCTCCCGTTGTATTTGAATCCAATGCAGTATCACCAAAAGCGGTGTTAGACGTAATCGCACCCGCACCATAGTTGGTCAAAGCGGTAGTTGATACAAGCAAAGGCAAATCGTTGCCCAAGCCATCAGACAAACGCTTGAGTGACCCCGTGATTGGCTCGTTGTCCCCGACCTTGATAAGGCCGTCGTAGGTGGCCTGGATTCTTTCTCCTGTTAATGTGTTTCCCATTTTGTGATAATTATAAGTTCCAAATTTCTGTTGTTGTGCTCCAAACTTCGATGCTGGTGTTCCAAGCTATCTCAATGTAAGAGTTTAAGTCAAATAAAGCATTAGTGAAGCAGGCCTGACCCTCAATGATTCCTCCGTCAAGGGTCCACCTCTGGAAGATTAAATCAATGTAGTCGCCAGTGTTACGGACACCAAGCCTAAACTCAGCACTCTCAACGCAAGACTCAGCCTCTACCGTTCCTCCGTCCGCTGTTACTATAGTAAAGTAATCATTGAACAGCATCTGCGCTGCACCCCGAAGGTTGCCAGCGCCAGTAGGCGTTAGACTTATGCTGATGCCTAGGCCGAGCATTGTTAGGCTATGTAAGCGATTGCTACGCCTGAGGATACCCCCACTGCGCTAAACAATCCGTAGATGGTGGTGCCAGCAAAGACGGGTACCGCTGTAAGGTTGTCCTCCGCTGCTGATGTGGCGGTAACCACCGCGTCGCTGGTTACCGTAATTGCTCGGTAGAACTCTCCGCTTACGGGAGTAGATGAGGAGGTAAGTACCCTAAAACCTTTCTGACCGAATGCCTGAAGCTGGTAGTTGGTTGTGTTGGTAATATTTGAATAGCTCACAATGGTAAAGGTTAGAGGTTAAAGAGAAAACGCTAATTCCTTACAAAGATAGCTATTGGTTCAATATGATGTCTACGATATCATCTTGACCCTCGAGGTCCTGCTTCTGCAACTCCGCACGGTCTCCCTTGCGCTGGGCAATCAGTTTGCTTTGTGCAACTGCTTGCTCCTTAATGCGGTTGTCCTTCCGGTCTTCAGCCTCTTGATCAGCACTCTGGCGTACACCCGATTCAATCTGTTGTTCTTTGATTCCGTAGTCTCCTTGCAGCTGAGCCAACTGCATCTTAAGTCCGTACTCCACCTGCAGCAGCTGAGCCTTAGCCTCAGCCTCTAGCTGAATCTTCTGAGCGTCCAACTGAGCCTTCATCTGGTCCTCCTGCATCTTGGCTTGGCTTGTGACCTGAGCGACCTGTGCGTTGGCCTGAGCTTGGAACTGAGAGTTCTGCTGGGCCATCTCTTGACGGACCTTCATACGCTTCTTACGGCGTACGATAAGCAGCCTCTCGGCTTGGTCGATGTCCCTCAACTGACGGATGGCGATAGCGTCCTCGATGTCAAGCTCACCCTGGGCAATAGAGGCCTGGATGTTTTGCTCGAGGTACATACGGTCAATCTCGTTCATATCAGCGACAACCCTAACGCCGAAGTTGTACATAGGAAGGTTAGAGAAGCTAGACAGCACAGCCATATTCTCCCTGCCAATAGCAGTCTCGTAGGCTTTGTAGATGATAGACTTCGGGGGAAGTATCTGAAGACACTTCACCACGTCCTCACAGATCCTGCGGTACAGCACAATCGCTGCATTGGTGATATCTCCAAGAGCATTGTTGCCTGCCGCCAGTTGCTGCTGGCGTACGCCAACAAGCTGGTCTCCCTTAGGGCTCGTGCCATCCATAACCTCGTTGATGCCCGTAGCATCACGAATCATACGCAGAGCGTGGTTGTAGATGGTGATAAGCTCGTTGATGTTCCTGATGCCGTTCTCAAGAGGACGGATCGGTGGGTTCTGGAAGCTGCCGTCAGGATTCTTGCTGCGGTAGTAGAAGATACCCGTCTGCTCGTAGATGTCTTGAAGGTCCAGAGGCTGAAGTTCTCCGCCACGTCCTAGCTGTACGTTCTCAAGTCCTTCGATGTCGATAATCAATCCATCAGGCTTGGCCTTGGCGATAGACTGCTGGAGCTTTAGGTGGGTGATCTGCAGCTGGTCGGCAAAGCCGATGATGCCGCTTACCATAGACTTAGGGATAGACTTACGGATGTTGGTGGCCACAATGCTGTAGCTCATCCGGGTGCGGGTGATGTCGTGAACATTTTTAGGAATGTTCTTCTTCAGACCGTAGTCAAAGATGTAGTCCGTTCCCAAGATGTACTTACCTCCGTACAGCGTCTGGTTCTGCATATAGACAGCCTCCCTATCGTACACACTCTGCTGTGGGGCGGTGTACTTGTGGCCCTTGTAGTAGAAACCAACGTTTCCAAAGCGAGACTCCTTCTTCTCGAAGATGATGTTGTCAACACTAACAAACTCAAAGTCAAGTACTTCGATGGTGTACTCGTCGTATCCGTAGTAGTAGCGCTCCATACCTGGGTCGTACCCAGATCCCATCAGTCGGCTAGAGTCATTACCAAAGCGGTTCATAACCGTCCTTGCCATCTTCTCGTACTCGTCCTCGGTGAACTGGTCTCCTGCGATACGCTTGAGCTCTGAGATGCTCATACGCTTTACGTGGCCTGCGTAGGTAATGTCCGTAAAGTTGGGGTCAGAGGTAAAGCTGTGGATAAAGAATGCTGGGTCTACATAGTCCTCAACGATTCCGTAGTTGGGGTCGTTGCTGCGCTTGGTGACGGCAATACCACAGGTGACGAGGTCTTCGACATTGCGCCTAAAAATGCGCTCGTCGAAGTCATTCCAGCTGAGCGTTAGGTTGATGCCAATCTGGGCAGCAATCTCCGCAGCGGTCTTGATGTTAGTCTCAAGGAAAATTTCGGTCTCCTCAGCGGTATCGGGAAGAGAATCGGGGTCTACCTCGGTGCGAAGTCCTGAGTCCTTCGCCTCCTTTAGGATGTCCTTGTTCTCGATGAATATCTTCATCTTGTTCTTCTCGTAGTCCTTCTCACTGCGCGACAAAGGATCAACAGCTTCAATGTTTGGGTAAAACTTAGAAGACAGAATCTTGTTGACTACAATCTTTACAAACTTGGGAACTATAGGAACTGGTGTCCAGTCTAGGTTCACCAAAGACCCATCACCGTTGTTGGGATCAAGAGAGGTAAGTATCTGCTTGTAGATGGATGTATCTTGCGTTCCGTTGGCGTAGTCCCTAGATACTTCAAACTCACGGAATCTTTTGCTGTACAGAGAGCCCTCGTACTGGGCGCTTCCCCACTGGCCATATACAGCCTTTGCGTACTGAAGACCGTACCTCTTTCCAACCTTTACATCGTGCGAGGCAAAAGGGTCTGGAAACGTAGAGTCGTATGAGTTATCTTTTGAAGAGTATTGATCCATTTATCGGAGTTTATGGACAAAGGTACGAACTTAACTTATCGCCTAATTTCCTTACCCTTGCGGAAGAAAACACGCTCGTTGAAGTTTGTCTTTTTGACTTCCTTGACCTGCTTCTGGGCGGCAAGAAGTGCCAGCCCTGAGCTGATTGTTAAGTCAAACTTTGTCCTGTCGTCTATCTTAAAGTTTATCCAGTCCTCAAGTGTCCTGTTTAGATACATCCGTCCGAACTTACCACTCTCGTTGTGGAGGCCTACGTGGTCGTGAATGTAGGACTCAATAGCCTGAGCGTGAGCCTGAATGACATCTTGGCTGTTGGATGGTATCCCCTTTGTCTTTACGTTCATCTTTGAAGAGGTGGACGCTAGATGCGCAGGGCGGTTCATAAGGTACTCGTCGTAGCCCCTTGACTCAAAGTACCTAGCGATGCCGTACTTGTTGTTCTCTATCAGAACAGGGTACCCGTAGAATACCGCAGCCATAAGGATGTCTTCGTAGAATATCTTGGCAAGCGGAGGCCGTGAGGCGTACTCCGCGACAAACATATTGGAGGGGTGCTCCATCGAGAACTTGTTGTATACGTGGCAGGCACCCTTTGAAGACCTGTAGTCAAGGGTGGTGTCAAGGTCGTAGGAGTCAACACCCATAACCCCGAATGCTCCGTTGGGGGCAACAGCTTTATTGTTCTCAATCTTTCGTTTATTTCGAATATCGGTAGGTGCCAGCCAAGCCACACGCCACCGCCCATTAGGGTCGGGGGCGAAGATCACCTCGCTGTCCATCTTTCCGTCTTTCCATTGGAAGTTGCCGATGACCACAGGGTTGGGGTACAGCTCCTCGTTGTGTTGTATCTGCTCGTATATCTTCTGGATATTAAACAGAGAACTCTTGGTCGAGTCGCGGAACGCCTCGTCCTCGGTGAAGGGGAACTGGCGTATGATCTCATTGAGCTCGTAGCTGTTGTTCTGCTGGCCCTTCCTCTCGTTCTTTAAGAACGTCCTAGCTCCAATTTCGGTTATAGTTCCGTCTTCGGTAAGCATTGGAGTCTCTGGGTCTTCAACAATAGGCAGGCCGTACTGGCTAAAGAATCCCTCCATCGCATCGTATGCCGGGATGAATATCTTATAAAGCCCGCTCTTGGTCCTTCCGTTCTCGTTGCGGTCGTTAGGGTCGGAGTCGTAGTACAGATTCCTAAACTCCCTGCCGCCCTTGTCTAGAGGGTTTACTGTGGACCCCACCATCGCCTTGCCAATCACCCTACGTCCAACGAGCAGACAGGTCCTATGGATCCTCCACACCTCTCTTATGTCGTTAGGATTGAGCCACTTACCAGCCTCATCAAGAAACAGCATATGGGTCTTGCTTCCGTCATACGCGTTATTGGTAGTGTTCTTCCAGTTGATTATAGTATCGAGAGCCTCACCTCGTGAGGTCGTCTTGTTTTTCTTGGTGATCCGCTTCGAGGGCTCGCGGAAGGCGAGCTCCATCCTTGGGTTAGTCGTTCCGTCAATGATAGGAGAAAAGAAGAATGGGTAGCCCTTGAATATGGGGATGATCTTAGAGCCGAATACCGCCTCTTGGGCGTCTGTTCCTGTCTTGCTCATAATACCCAACAGCTTTTCCTTCACCTGACTGCCCTCGTCGACAAGCACAGCAGCACTCATATTGGTGTACCCAGAACGCCTGCACTTGGTGTATATCTGACCAAGACACCGAGGGTCTGCCTCGCAGGCCGATAGGTGGACAAACAGCTTACGCTGAAAGTCTAGGTACGTAGGGTATCCGATGTCTATCGAGCTCCACTGGAGGAACATATAGTGGTGACCCGTGATGTAGGTCTCCTCACCGTTGTTCATAAACCACAGGCCTTCCTTACGCCTCTTGAACTCCTGCTCGATGTAGGGGCTCCACCTCTGCTGGAACTCTCTGGGGGACTCGTACCAGTCGTCCATAGAGTTTATCTGCGCAAGCTCCCTAGGGATGTCCTGACGCTTCCACATCTGCTGATGCTTGGGTAGGTCGCTAAAGAGGAAACCCTCCGGCTTTGGTAACTGGATGCTGAGGGATTCTATCTCAATGATAGGTCCGTCCGAATTGTTCGGACAGATGCTTATCACCTCCTGCTTGTCTATTACCTTCAGGCCAGCCATTATCTTGCCATCCTCTCAGCGAAGCCTCCCTTGAAGTCCTTCTCCTTTTCAAAGGATCCGGACTCCTCGATGTCGCCAACAAGCTGCTCTAGCTTCTGCCTCTCTACGATAAGCTCCTTGCAGGCTAGGGCTGTATCCTTGATCGCTTGCAGCTCTGCCTTGCGGGCGGACCCCGTTAGATCGGGGTCTACCGGCTTGCGGATCTCCTCGGTCATATTGCCGATAGCAGCCTCCATCGCAGAGATGAGGTTACGCGCAGCAGTAACTGTTGTGAATTTTACAGCTTTTGACATATCAGGTGGTGGATTTGCATACGCCACAACTTGCGGCCATTGATGTCCATCTCGTAGTCTGCGTCCTTGGCGAAGTACACCACGTCGCCCACAGCGAGACCTTCCTCCTCTAGCCACTGGCTTCCGTAAACGATACGTCCCCAGCGCTTCTCTGGTTCCTTGAGGGTGATGATTTCTATGAAGCTCTTCTCTTTATCAGCATCGATATCAAAGGGCTCTAGGAACACCCAGTCAGCAACAGCTATAAGGCTTCCGTCAGGCTTCTCGATAAGGTATGCCTGGTTGCCCTGACCGCCGAAGGGGTCGTAGTTTACGCGGTATATCTTTTCTTTAGGGTCAACGACTTGGGTGTCGTTGAGTGCAACGTGGTGGTGGTGGAATACGTAGTCTCCTATCTCTAGCTCGGACTTGAACTTGGCTGGAATGCCTACAACCTTAGCCTTCATAGTGCGGTGTTGGAACTCGTTGAACTTAGTGTCGAGGTAAAGCTCTGACTCTCCCACCTTGATGGTGTCATTTACAGCGCTAGGTATGTGCACTAGGATGTGGTACAATGGTATCATATGTTTAATTGAAATAAATAAAAGTTGTAAGTCGGTTACAACTAGAAGTTACAGTCGTACTCTACTATAACTGGCATACCCTCGATAGTCTTCCACAGCATAAGCGTGTCTTCCTTCTTTAGGTATATTAGGTACTTGCGCTCTCCGTGGTAGTGGAGGTGAGAACCGTCGAGAACGATTGAGTCGATCTCTCCGTCCCCCGCCTTCTGGCCTACATAGTAGGCTAAGGCTTTCAGTGGGTCGGTTCCCGCAATGATTTTTCTGATGAGTTCCATTTCATTTTAATTTAGTTCAAATTTAGCCAATAATCTATATTGGTTGTATCGTCGGCTTCGTCGTCCTCGCTGTAGGCTCCCATAAGGTATGTTACCAAGGAAATCATCTCCTCCTTGGTGTCTACGTTGATGTTAGACACAGACTCTACAACGCTGTTTCCGTCTATCTGGTCTACCACAAGCCCTGCTGATGCAATCATCATAAACTCATCGATAAGGCCAAGATCCTCGGCCTTGTTCAATATGTCATCGAAGCTGTTCTTTGCAAACATAAACAGCTCAATCCTAGCTGCAGCCTTATCCATTAAAGCTTGCGGAAGTGAAGGATAGAGTATTGGCTTAGAGTTGCCGTACCAGCAGTTTCCGTTGCGGTGACAGATATAATATCTCCAGCGTTTAGGTTAGCGAAGGTGGACTGGGTGACAAAGTGGTCGCCAGAAGCCTTAAATTCCGTCTCTGAAGAGTTGACCATAACTCCGTTTACCATAAAGTCAAACTGGACAGAGGTAGACGTTGCTGCGGTAACAACTGGAGCGCAGAGCGTAATCTGGTAGATTCCACCATCCTGAAGGAACGTGACTGAGTCGTTTGTTCCCCCGTATACGGTGGTGATGTCGTAGTATGCGCCGCCGTCTCCAACTTTATTAGACTCTGTCGCAAGGCTTCCTATGGGCTGAAACTCTAGGTATGCTGGAGCTCCTGTAAGCGTAAGCGTCGCTGCCGTGCGAGCAACAAGTTCTGGGGCTGACTGATATCCTCCGGGGTTTATCAGAGACTTAAGGTTTGAGTAGTCTATCCTCCTCCAAGAGTTGGTAGATACGTCATAAATCAAAAACCTGTCTCCGTTGGCGATGGCACCAATGTCAGATATAGACGACGGATTGTCAAGGCGTACCGTTGAGCTGGTGATGGCAAGAGGTAGGGTCGCCGTTGTAACGGCGCCTCCTGAAAAGGCGGCAGCGTTAAGGGTTCGCTTTACGACTTGGTTGGATGCGTTAAGCAGAAGCGCTGATGTCTCGGTAGACCCAGTAGCTGGAACCGTTGGGAACTCCAAGATTCCGTTGACGCCTACTTTGGTGGTAGCAACCTGAAGTGCTGTTGCCACTCCGTCTCCTGACTCTACGTTCTTAAGGGTGGTGGTAGCGGTGTTCGTCGCCAGCTTTAGCAGCGAAGCAAATGCGTTCTTTACCTTTTGTCCACTAAGTGTTGCCATATTTCGTACTTTTGCTACAAAGATACAATTTACTTCATTGGCTAAAAAGTTCAAGAAAAAAGAAGACCTAAAGTTTAGGGACTTCGCATACCGTGATGAACGCGGTCCTACCCTATACAAATTTGTCTGGCACGCCAACAAGTTTATGAAGCAGGAGTATAAGCTCCTGCCAATACAGGTAGACTTCCTTCTCTTCGCCTACGACCTAGAGTTTTTCACCATCGAGTGGATGGGACAACAGCTGTCGAAGTCCTACAACCAGACCAAGGACTGGTTAACTGTTAGGATGAAGAAGCGGGAATTGCTGTTCGACTACTTCTCGATGGAGGATATCGACATACACAAGGACACCTCTATGTGGTTTCGTGATGAAAACAGGTGGAACTACCGAAAAAGATACTCACTAACTCAGCAGGGGCGTATGATTGTGGAAAGGTGGAGGGATATAGCCTCTGGAAAGGAGACTGTGGAGCTTCAGTACGACAAAAAAACCGTAAACAAGACCATCCCCAACAGGGCAGAGGGTATTCCTACAGTTCTTTTGGGCAGAAAGCTAAAAGGACACGAGGATACTCCCCTTGGCAAGAAGATTATCGCTCAGGCTAAGATTGATGGGCGGAGTATAGCCGGAATTTTGCCTCCTTCGAAGCACCTTCGTGAGGGGTAAACTTACCGTCCTTGTCAGCCATCACATAGTAACGACCTTTCTCCATCATCCAGTGGTGGCCCGCTGGTGCTGGAACCATTACGTGGCTGTCTTTTTTCTTGGCCTTCATTAGAGTTTTGCTTTTTTCTGTGCTTTCTTGCTCATCTCCATAACTGGAACTGGAGTTCCTACTGGGTATGGCTTTCCTGCTATCGCTGCAGTGATTGACTTCATACCAGTCTTTACGTCGATAGCCCTACGCAGAGGAACAGCTGCCTCATTCATAGGTCCGTAGCATTTAGCAAGAACGATTCCTGTCTCTGTGGTATCGAAAACCTCACAGGGCATACAGAACATATTGCTCTCGCTTGTTACCGCGTAGTCTGTGTTAACGATAAACGAGCGGTTCTTTGGGTGCATCATCTCCCAATCCTGTGTTTTAGGATTGTACTGAGGAATAAAGCTAGATGTGTCAAAGTACCAGTACAGAGACCATACTGACTTACCATCCCATACCGTGCTTCCGTCGTTGTTTGGGTACTGAAAGTTTCTATCGGTACTGAATTCAGAACCCCAGCTAAAACTATAGCCTTCCATAGCTAGGTTAGAGACTGAAGGTCCGTCTAGAACTGGGCAGATAGAACATCCCTCTTCAAATACCTTTCCTTGGACTACGATTTGCCTTCCCGTTAGCTCAGCACCCGATGCTCCACAGAAGGCATATAGGCCTTCGTGGATCTTAAGGGCCTTAGCGTCTTTTGATTCTTCAGTTGCGCAGCTTAGTAGTGCTGAAGCAGCAAGCAGTGATAATAATGTATTTTTCATATTGTGGGTTGTTTACTTTTTAGATCTGTTCTTTACTGCTGATATAAACCTACGCTCAGTATGGTCGTAGTCTAGGCCATCTCCGTTTCCGTACTTGCCGGCTTGTCGATTCTTTCTGTTGAGCTCAGCCCGGTACTTCTTACGCTCGTCGGTGGAGTGATACTCTGTATCGTACTCCTTCTTCTTTTGGTAAGCCTTGGGGTTGCTGTCGTAGTACTTTTTAGTTTTCACTTCTCTAGCTCAAAAATCAGGTCGTCGCTTCTTAATTTGTTTTCTCGGAAGTCAAAGGTCCGATATTTTTCGTAACCAAATTTCTTTGCGTGAGACGCTAGTTCCTCAAACCACTCTACGCTCTGGAGGTCTTCGATGATAAGCTTGCCTCCCTTTTTAACCTTTGGCATCCACAGCTCGATGGCTATCTTCATACTCTCTATGCTATGGGGTCCGTCGTCAATGATGTAGTCATAGCTGTTGTCTTTGTGGGTGTCTACAACAGCCTTGTCGTACCCATCACCAATGATGATCTCAATCCTTGGGAACTCACGACCAAGTGATGCTTCTTTATAGTTGTTTAAACACGAATCCATTACATCTATGCCAACAATCTTGGCATTCGTAAACCATTCGTGCCAGAGTATCAGGCTTCCTCCGTTCTGTACACCAATCTCAAGTACTGACGTAACCCTGTCTGGGTTAGCAAACTCTTCAGTGTAGTATGCCTCTAGGTAGTCGTGGAACGAACCTTTATCCGTAGTAGGCCATCCGTTGGAGTCTACACAGTATTCGCTGTAGATATCAATTAGGTTCATAAGCAATTTTGCTTACAATATCTAGTCTTCGTCCTCTTCGTAGAAGCAGGCCTTGAACTTGTAGTGAGTAGGAGTCTTGCCTGAGGCTTTGACAGCAGCTTCAAGCTGCTTCATACCAGAGGCCATATCCATTGACTTGATTTCAATCTCCTCACTAGACTCCTCACTCATCTTACCACCGTAGTTGTATTTCTTAGCTTTCATAACTGTTTACTTTTTCTTTAGCATCTTAAAGTCAATGGCGGAAATCTTTCCGTCCTTGTTCTTGTCAATCTTTACTTGGCCTCCCATAAGGTACTTCTTCATCTTGCCGCCCATACCGTATTCCATCTTACCGCCGCCCATCATCTTCTTTGCGGGGGCTGACTCTTTGGCCTTTATTACGCGGTTCTCTACGCGAGCTGCTTTTCCTAGAAGTCGGTCAGCCTTACGCTCCCTACCCTCGTCTACTGCTTTGTTGCCACGAGCTACAAGGTTGGCTTCGCGATTCTCAAGTCTTTTGACTTTGTCTTCTACCTTTCCGCCTTTAGCGTATGTCATATCCACCTTGCCGCCACCAGTATACTTTTTCATATCCTCACGAATCTTGTCCATCTGAACTTTTACGCCAGAGGCGGTAGTGGGCTCACCCTTCTTGGTCCAGTAGTCGTACTCCTTCTGGAGTTTATTAATCTTCTCGGCCATCATACCGCGTCGAGCCTCTTCCTTGTTAAACTTAGGAATAGAACCGAACAGCTTTCTAGCAAGCTCTTGCTTCTTATCGTCCGCAGTCATCTTACCGCCGTTCTGGTAAACAGTCATCTTTGCTTTCATAGATACAAAGATATTATTTAAACGGCTTGTATTTTGTCTTGCCAGCAGCATCTCTATAGGCTACAAGTATCTGTTTCCTGTTGGCTCCCTTGCGGTAACCCACGTGAACCCAGTCAGGGTTCTTAGTTGTCCCGAACTCAAATATGCATTGATCGAATTCAAGGTTGTTTACGATGAAGTTAAACACATCCATATTGGTTACCCCATTGCCGTGACCATCTTGGTCAAGGTCAAGAGCACGTCCTAGGTTGTGGTCAGAGGTAGAGCTGCCACCAATAGCCTTATTCAAGGCAGCAGAGCGGTACCCACTAGAAATATAGATAGGAACACCAAAGTGCTCACGTACCTTATCAAAGACTTCGGTACAGATTGTCTTAAGGTTCTCTAGATGCTCTGGGGTGGGCTCGTTACTGATACCCTTTCTTTTAGCAGTATCACTCTTGGTGACCTCAGCTAACGATACGTAGTTACTTAGTTTCATAAGAAAACTTGTTTTGCGGTGTTAATCATAGGGCAAAGATAGCCACAATAAAAAAGGGCCCGAAGGCCCTAATCGCAGAATCTGTCGTCACAACACAATCCACTATGCAAATTTAGGGTTTTGCATCCTAAGCAAAAAATTAGCTGGCAACATAACCCACCTCTTGTATATCGATAAATTCTTACTCTTCCTGATAGAGTCAGTAGTTCTAAGCTTTACGTGCTTGTCGTAACCCTTACTCCTTCCATTTCTGTTTACCCATTTAAGAAATGTTGATTTACTTACACCAACAGCTAAAGAAGCTGAAATTGCAGATAGGTAAATTAGTTTTGTCTCAATGTCAACATATATGTATGACAATCCTCCGTTACCACCACCAGAGATGTTGTAACAGTTCTCTATCCTATAAGCCGATATCCATAGGTTCTCAAGATCATTTAGCTGTTGCATTGTTTCTGCCCAGCATATCACCTCTGTATGAAAGTTTTCCTTACCGTAGAGCTCAAATGCATCAATAAGGACCTTTCCGGACCCCTTGTATGACTTACTGAACTTAGAAGACCTATGTTGTCCTATGTATATCCAGTTGTTTAACTTGTTGGTTGTCTTGTAGATGTATCCTATCATAGCGTTGTTTGTGTTGTGACAAGACAAATATACGTAATATTTTGTGGTTTGGAAAATATTCCGTACCTTCGCATAGCCTAAGGTTCTATAGCTCTATAGTAAAGCGATCTAAAAGACAATCGCTTTAGCTAACAATAGATAGGGGGCGTCGCCTAAGCAGAGCCCCCACGTTCATCAGTACCTAAAATGCTCAGGCACCTAGAATAAGCGACAACTATGGTCTGTTCGTTCTAGCCCATTATAGCTGTTGTTTACTCAGTTTACTTGTTATTTTTAAGCTACTAGTAGGAGGTATACGGGTCCTTAGGGACCCTCCACCTCCCAGACCCACAATCATTGAACAGCTATTAAGACTTCTATCGTCAATGTTTAAGTTTACCCCTCTAGCTTCTTTTTCAACCTAAGGGTTGAAGTCAGAAGCATCTGAGAGTGAGAAATAAATATCCAGGGGATAATATACATATATAAACGTACGCACACGCAAACGGAAACGCAATCCCATAGGTATGCCCCTCGCGTTTGCTTGATTTGGTTGCAGAGTTTTGGCGTTTTGGTTAGTGCGCTATGGTGAGTGGCTATGGCGTTTGGGTGATGGTTTTGTGGTTGGTTTGTTGGTGAGTTGGTTTGTTCTTCGTGAGAAGAGTGGAACAATCACCTCTCCCCACTCCTCCCCACTCCCTCCCACACCTCAATTTTTCCCCATAGATGCTACGCGCTATGCGTATGTGCGCGTTACGCGCGCGCAGGATGTCAATTTTTGTCGCTGATTATCAATGAGTTATCGGCAGATTAAAAAAAAGACTTGCATATGTCAAATTCAGTTATAACATTTGCTCCATCAATCATTTAATCCACTATCCTATGACTCCTACTGCTTTCTACTCCTACCTTACCTCCAAGGGTGCTTCGGTGCTTAATGAGTTGCGTAATGATGCCCACCAAAATGTAGTCCTTGCCGAGCATCCTCGTTATGGCGAGGACGGCGGAATATGCATAATGTTCCCCGAATACGAGGTGGCATTTAGTACTGATTTCTT
>Ga0315903_10000768_pt1 | contig 48197 bp, 54 predicted proteins | sample LakEriMetagenome_7_FD_203524 | JGI IMG/M metagenome (GOLD analysis project Ga0315903, IMG submission 203524) | Freshwater fungal communities from buoy surface, Lake Erie, Ohio, United States - Buoy 2 MA119 | ecosystem: Environmental > Aquatic > Freshwater > Lake | place: USA: Lake Erie, Ohio... | reverse complement strand
AACAGGATGCATTTTTAGTCAAATTACAAGTTTGATTTTTTTTTGAATTGCTGTCTGCATCCTAAAATTTGGTGGAGCCCCAGGGATTCGAACCCCGATCTCGTCCTTATGAATGGAATGAATTGGCTGCTGTATTGTATCCTTGTCAGGATCACTTTCTACGTGTGCTACCATTACACCAAGGCTCCGTTAAGCTGGTACCGCCAAAAGGAATCGAACCTCTATTCCTACGTTCGTAGCGTAGTGTATTATCCATTATACTATAGCGATAAAATTGGTGCCCTTACTCCGATTCGAACGGAGAAAACTGCTCCTTTTGAGAGAGCCGACTTTACCAATTTGTCCATAAGGGCAGTGGCCGGTCCTGCAGGAGTCGAACCCACGACTTCTGTTTCGAAGACAGAGATGATATCCATTTCACCAAGGACCGATAAAAATGGGGAGCCCAACTATCCTCCTGAGAGGACTCACTGGATTGTCTCGAATGACCAAGTCTAAATACTGCTCCTAACCACTCTGATGTAGTCGCACAAGTGAGCCCTTGTGCTAGGTTGGGCAGGACTCTAAGTCCTCGTCTATCCCGCTAACTGGCAGAGGGTACAGGGTTCGAACCTGTACTAACAGAGTCAAAGTCTGTGGTGCTACCATTACACTAACCCCCAACTGAAACTGGTAGAAGCGGTGAGACTCGAACCCACGATAAACACCGTATGAAGGTGGTGCATTAGCCACTATGCTACGCTTCTATTAGATAACAGGATGCTTATTTTTCAATTAACAGTTGAATTTATTAATATTGCTGTTCGCATCCTAAAACTGGTACCCAGTAGAGGTAACGATCCTCTGTCTTTCGATTATCAGTCGAATGCTCTACCTTTGAGCTAACCGGGTAAAAATACTATATTGAAACACACTTCCTTACCCCGATGATGCTATCGTTGGACAACAGGTATCTCTCCTGCTTTTCTATGATGGATGAATATGCTTCAATATAGTGCCACTCTTGTAACCACATTTAACGGATGGGGTAGAGCCTTTGAGTGGCTTGTCTTAGACAGGCTTTATTCCTGGTTGCAACCAAAGTTATGGTATATGCTACCGCCCCGATAGTGGGACGTATCACAGTTAGTTGATATACCATATAGAAACACACTATGAGAGGCTTGGTTAGAGGCTCCACTACCGGCCGTCAACCACGACGGGTGGGCGTGTAATGTGTTTTTATATGGTAGGGGCACCGAGAGTCGAACTCGGAACTGGCAGATTAAAAGTCTGCTGTGATAACCATTTCACTATACCCCCAGATTAAGATTTAACGTGCCAACCTTAACCCGGGGGTCAAAGTTGACACTAGCGTTTACCAGAACGTTTCATGCCAAATTCTCCATTTTATAAAATTTTTGATTCTCTTGCTTACGCAAGGCTTTGCGGGTTTTACGATGTTCTCCCGCTTTTCTAAACAATGCCGCGGCAACAAAATGATTACGCTCACGCGGCAACTTTTGCATATGCTTCATTGCTTACTCCTACTAACTAAAAACATATTATACAATAAATCGGATTTATTGTCAATGTCCTTTCAAATTGAAAGGTTATATGGTACCCCCACCAGGATTCGAACCTGGACTGTGCGCTAATCTGGCGCCGATGCCGGTGTATAAGGCCGGAGTTCTACCATTAAACTATAGGGGCAAAATTATTAAATTACTGTAGAACTATAGGAATAGTTCGTCGAATTGATTGTTGCTTATGACTATAAAATTCTAAGTAATCATATGCAATTTTTTTACGTTTATATTCATTTATTCTGTTATCTGCTTGAATTTTTATTTCATGTACGGGTGGAGCAGGGATATGTTTACCCCATGTTCTTATTTCTTCTATTTTATATCCTAAACTTACATAATCAAACATAGTCCACGGACTAACACGTTGATTTTTGACACTTTGATTGAGTTCACAACTTAACTTCAGTGCGGTAAAATAATTTTGACCAGATTTAATATCTTTCCAATAATTTACTTTACTTCTAAAATTTTCATTAAGGTAAGGTCTATAACTAAAAGGATGACTATTTTTTGTAAATTTATATTCCAATTTCCAAAGATTTCGCACTTCTGCAGACACTTCAGAGTCTGACATAATTTCAAGACCATACTTATTGTAATCTTTACTAAACTCACTAGAATAAACAAATTGCTGACTCTTAGTAATATACAAGGGTTGCCAAAACCAATAATCAACTCCACTATCAGAAAACCATTCATTTTCTGCGTGATAGTCACTGGTGTCTCCCGGTAACCCAACTATCAGTGAGCATCCTGTGGAAATGTCAGGTGTTTGTTCTTTCCACCATAATAATCCATCTTTAAGACGTTGCCCTGAGAAACCTTTTCCCACCAACTTTCCAGCATCTTTACTAAAAGTTTCAATGCCGAAATGTACCCCTTTCATACCCATATTTCTAAGCAATTCAATGCTATGGGGTTTTGCCACTATCAAATCCAATCTAGCATACGCAGTAAAATTAATTTTAAAAGGCAAACTAGTAATAGCTTTTTCAAGCAGCTCTAATTTTTCAATGCTGTCATTAAAAGTATCTTCGTTAATTAGATAATTTGTAATTCCCCATTGATCATAATTTTGTTGTAGTTCTCGAACAATGGTAGCAGAATCTCTGATATAATCTAATTTGCTTTTTCCGATCAATGGATATGTACAAAATTTGCATTTAAAGATACATCCCCTTGCTGTTTCTAGTCCCAGGGTTTGTTCAGGTTGTAAAAAGTCTGAAGGCAGGTACTGTATGCTTAAATCTTTAGTATCAACTTGGCCGTAATTACTAAGGGCATCTATTAGATTTTTGCCTTCGTCATTGGCGCTCCAATGAATAGAATTTTTATTAATATTCCCCCGAAGATATTCTAATAGGTGCAGTATAGCATTTTCTGCATACCCTTCCACATAGTAATCAACTCCCGGGGTCGAACGTGACAACGTTTGATTTCCGCCCAGTATGACTGCTATTTTAGGATATTTGTTTTTAAACCAACGAATGTTGTTGTCAAAGTGAGATCTATCTAAAAATAAATTACTACCTATACCTAAAAACAATGTATCCTTTGAAATTAACTTATCTAGTAATAGTTCTAATTCTTCCTGTGTCCAACTTAAACAATAATCAACAGTTTCTATGTTATAGCCATGATTTCTTAGATGAGTTGCAATTTTATGGGCACCGGATCCTCGATGACAAGTAATGTCCATATTACTAAAAGTATTGTCTGTAAGAATTATGCCGTGTATCATTATATAAAATTAATTCTATTGTTTCTTAACTATCTGTTATTAACTCTAAAAATATTTATAGAACTACATGCTGTATTCATAAGATTCTAAGCGTCAGATTCTGACAGAATACCATTAGATATAAAATTAATTTGTTGTCGTATTTCCTAATTAACTAATACTGTAAATATAATATGGCAAATCAAAAAGATGTAGACCTTCTATTCGCATTTATTAAATCGATGCCCGATAAACATAATCGACATCGAGCTGCTTATCAGCTAGGCTGTTTAATAGGATTCATTGCAAGTCTGATGGTCGATGATTCAATCATTAGAAACAGGATCTTACATAAATTAAACACTAACAAAAAATAATTGGCGTACCCCCAAGGACTCGAACCTTGACGAACAGTTTTGGAGACTGTGATGCTGCCATTACATTAGGGATACATATTTGGTGGAAGCGGTGAGATTCGAACTCACGGACCCTTTCGAGCCTTTAGTTTTCAAGACTAACGCAATAAGCCGGACTCTGCCACACTTCCGAAAAATTGGAGCGGGTAATCGGGTTCGAACCGATGACCTTTTGCTTGGCAAGCAAATGTACTACCAACTGTACTATACCCGCAATTATTTGGTGCTCTCGATCTGAATCGAACAGATTATCTCCGGGTTACAAATCCGGCGCATCGCCAGCAATGCTTCAAGAGCGTAAATTTACTTATACTGATTTATTTAAAGAATCTAATAAATTGATGCATCATTGATTAACGATATAGTCTTTAAATATTTTTATTCCGTCATTCCACAATAATGGTTTATTTGAATTTTTTATACTCACTGCTATGGATACCATATGATGTGAGCACGGCCCTGATTCAAAACTATGTACACGACCCGGATTAAGCAAACAGACCTCTGGATGTTCTACAGAAAATACTGGTTTAATTGTTCCCGCTTTTGGCAGACAAAAATTAGTAAGATTATTGCTGTTAGTTGAAATAGATTCTGGCAAATTATTTTGCGGTAGTAATTCAAATTCAGGCAATATGTCATACCAAGTTGCAGTTGAACCTGATCCGCCTAGGCGCCAATTGATTTTGCAAAAATCTACAAATTTTCCTTGATCGAAAGCCATTCGGCTGTCCACATGCGGAAGAAAACTACCGTTTTCTGGAACATAGAAATATCCACCGGCCAAATAAGATAAGTTCAAAGAATCGAGCCAGTCAAATAACTGATGATTGAAAACTGTTATATTTTCAATTCTATGATAAAACGTTTTTGAATAATCTAATGGCACTAGGCCGTGGTCAGAAATTAGCGGCAATTTCTGATTTAATATTGCTGGCAGTTTAAGTCTATAACAATAGTTGTTCATGAAATTATTTAGTAAACTGTCAGAGATCAACTCAGGTTTTAAACAAAACTCTATTAACTTCTTTTTGAATTTTAGAATGACTGACTGATAAAAATACTCCGGGACTTTTTTGTCCTCGCCCCGAGTCGTCAAAATAATTATCAAATTTGACGTCGTATTTTTTAAAATCAACATCAGTGGTTCTAAAAGCGCCAATAGTTAAAACGTATTCAGGTCTTCTAATAGAAGAATTTTTCAACAGTTTACTAATAGTTTCAGCACCTTTGCTAAAACCGTATAACTGATATTTTTCATCTATGCTGTTAATAAATTTTACGGCATCAGTGGATCGATGCCAACTAAAAAGTTTACTGCAATAACCTATTTGATTCACATATTGATTAAATGCTTGGTGGTCAAATATATCGTCGTTGCCTTTAAAGCCGATAACATAGCCTACACAGGCATACAAAGAAATGGGAAAAAATAAAATTGTTGCAAATAAAAATCTTATCATAGTTAATTGGTGGTGAGTGTGGGATTCGAACCCACGGACCTGGTTTTTGCCAAGTCTCTTTCTTAGCAGGAAAGTGATTTAAGCCAACTCATCCAACTCACCATTGTGTCAAAACATTTTAAAGAATACATTATACACTTTAAAATGCTCTGCATCCCCCGGCGGTAATTATACTGCATCAATCATCGGACTAGACGAATAATCCACGACAACATCACGCACAGCCTCCACCCGCTTCCCGACAGGGATCGTTATCGCATTGCCAGCGCCGGTTAGGTTGGACCGCAGTATCTCTACTGTGAGACTTATATTCCAAATCTCAGAACCACCCGTGCTTGTCACAGCACTTCTCATCCTCTGGGTCAGAGTATCCAGTGACGCTGGAACGTAGGATTTGCAAGTAGTTGCCCCATCGTTATAGCAACCATTCACCCGTGTAATTAAGCCGGCCGGGACTCGGTACGTCACTCGGGATACTTGACCAGCGCATTCCATTATGCTCTAAGACAGGTACTGACCCTGCTCTCTGCTCTACACTAGGTTGACCTTCGAAGTATCTTCCTAGCGTGTCTTTCTCTTGCTGACACTTGCAAAACTTATATGTCGTTACGGGTTTTTACCGTACCTGAACCTTGTTCCACCGCTATTGCACTAGAATACTAGTGTTGCCTTTCGGCATAGACTTATGTGGCGATCCCGTGCATTCTCATTACACTATGACAAAACTTGGCGACCCGTACCGGATTCGAACCGGTGTCCTCCGCCGTGACAGGGCGGCGCAATAGGCCAGACTATGCTAACGAGCCAAATTTGGTGGGGACTGATGGTAACGCTCCACGTGCCTTGACTTCACTACCTTCAGGAACGGATTTACAGTCCGCCGTAGTGGGCAATCCCCTTAAAACTAGATACAGGACGCTGTGGAGGCCAGTCGTTTAAGAGTAGGCTCGCTGCCACTCTCCTCGAAAACTCAAGTCCAACTGTGTACATGACATCCCGTTAGGTCACTTAACCATGTGTAGTTAGGATAAACAGTTGAAACAAAATTGGCGCCGTGGACGGGAATCGAACCCGCCTGAGTCTGATAGACAATCAGATGCCCTACCCAGAGGACTACCACGGCAAAACTGGTACACGATACGAGAATCGAACTCGTCTTTCCGCCTTGAAAGGGCAGCGTCCTAACCGATAGACGAATCGTGCAATAATACTTGGTGCGACTGACCGGACTCGAACCGGTACGCCATTAAAGACGACAGATTTTAAGTCTGTTGCGGCTACCAATTACGCCACAGTCGCATATTCATTATATGTAAACACATCACTCATTTCCTTCGTCGCTCGGCAATGTGTTTACATATAATGACCGCTTCACAGCGGTTTATATGTTGGATAAATTTTTAAAGAACATATGTTAATTTCTTAACATGTGTCTATTATAGCAAAAAACCGAATTACTGTCAAAAACCCTAAATTTTAGTAGGGTATGTAGTACTTCGGTTTTAAACATGGAGCACCGAGCAGGATTTGAACCTGCGGTTTTACTGTTTTGCAGACAGTTGCGTTGGGCCGCTCCGCCATCGGTGCATTATAAAACAGGATAGCTTTTGTCGCTAGACAACCATAAAGTTTAGCTAAGAATTTGCTGTAACTATCCTAAAACTGGTGGACCGTAAGAGAATCGAACTCTTACCTGAGACGTGCAAAGCCCCCGTGCTCCCATTATCACTAACAGCCCATATTAAAACTTGGTCTCGGTAGCAGGAATCGAACTTGCGCTTCAACGTCCCAAACGTCGGGTGATACCATTTCACTATACCGAGAAAAACTGGTGCGTCCTGAAGGTGTCGAACCTCCGACCCTCTCGGTGTAAACGAGATGCTCTACCGCTGAGCTAAGAACGCAAATTGTGGTAGCGGAGGGTGGATTCGAACCACCGACCTCAAGGTTATGAGCCTTGCCAGATACCTCTTCTAACACTCCGCATCAATTTTATAAGCATACAACATTTTCACAAACAGAGCCTGTCTTATCGGCAGGGTGTGTTATACACTTATAAAATTGTTCAGCCACTTTCACCACAAAAGCCCTGAACTGAGCTGTTACTCTGTCCGTAACATTTATTCTTATGGGATGGCGTTAGACCACACCCTAGATTGTTTTCGGTATCCCATGTTAGCGGGACCGTAAGGTCAAGTCCTAGTGTACCCCCTGTTCTCTCGTTTCAGGGACGCTCTTTTATTTACGGCAAAGAGTAAACCGGGTTATTCAATTAACTTTTTTCAAGTATTCTCGTCCTACTCGACCTTCTTGCACATCTAATAGAGCAGAGATGTTTGGGTGCCTGTGCTGTAGTTGATTACTAGACTTGTTACGCCTAGAAATCTCACGACTTCTTGCACTGGCCACTAAAACCAAATCAAATCTGCTACCGATGTTCTCTACACATTTATCAGTGTCAACCAACGAACTACGAGATTCTAAATTTTTCATTATTACTTTAATTAATTGTTAATGGAGCGGGGTAGGAGAATCGAACTCCTCGCTTTAGCTTGGAAGGCTAAGGTATTACCACTATACGAACCCCGCATATAAATCTATTTACTCTATATTTTGGTGCCCCAGAGGAGACTCGAACTCCTAAAATTTGGCTTCTAAGACCAACACGTATACCAATTCCGTCACCGGGGCATTAAAATCTGGCTCCCCGACGTGGGCTCGAACCACGGACATTCTGATTAACAGTCAGACGCATCTACCAACTGTGCTATCGGGGAATATATTATTTACTCTTGTTCACTGTTCTTAGAACGTTTCTGTGAATTTTTAGATTGCATTTCGCCGCTGACTTGTGCATCAATCATTGCACGTTTAAATCCATTACGATCTTCCTGTGATCGAAATCGACCTGTTGCCAACATTGTTTTCACAGTTTTATTAAGTTTGAACGTCGAAGTTGTTTTCATATTATTTTTCCTAACTTTCACAAGTATACATTCAACATATATAATTGTCAAATACTTTTGGTGGTTAAAATCTAGTTTAACACAGGCTCTTCTAAGGAGACACTGTTGTTTTCATCCAAAGGTATTCTAAAACATACTACCAAAGTATCTTTCTGAATCTTTCAACTCAGCGAACACCATGTCTACCCAATTGTGCATGTAGTATGTTTTAGAATACCCTGCGTTTCCGCAGGATATGACAGGGTCAATACCCTGACCTGATTCTGACTCCCCATGTTATCGCCATGGGTTTTATGCTTCAGTACGCCCGTTTGCTACTTTTTAGAGTGTGTAGCGTGGACCTCGTTTCCACCTTTTTACACTGTTGAAATTATGCGTAAGTTCGACTGTCAACTCGTTTGCGAGTTTCAGAGTCTAGCCTAGCACGTTCTAACTTATCCTGAATCAACTTGTTACGCTGTTCAGGTGTCAGAGTGTGCTCTGTCGTAAACCTTACCTCACGCATTCTTCGTTTTAAATCTATCTTCCTCATAATCTCCTTTATATAAACAAAAACCCCAGGGTGTTTAATCCTGGGGTCCTTTGGAGTTTAAGTGTATTTTATTACTCTTAGGTCTCCCGGACCCCCGATCCCTCTGGTGTGCGATCATTACTTAGGGTACTAATCACAGACCAATAGGTGGGCATAAAGCCTGCCTGTTTGGCTCTGCAATGTATCTGCGATAATGATGCGAATGTGTTCATAACAGTTTCTATTGTAATTTATTTAGTCTTTTCTGTCAACTACTTTTGATAAAGTTAAAATTATTTATACTTTTGTTTTAAATTGGTGCCCGGAGCCGGAATCGAACCGGCACGCCCCTTTCGGAAAGCGACAGATTTTAAGTCTGTTGTGTCTACCTAATTTCACCATCCGGGCAATGTGTCTATTATACTGATTTAATAATTTCTTGTCAACGCCATATAGCTCATCCACTGCAAAAAAGCACTATACACGGCTTCTGCTTCTCTCTCGTCTTGTTGTACCTTTACCCCACGAACATAAAATCCGTCTTTGGTAATCTTAAGCATTTCATCAGAGCCGGTAGTCATGACTATATTACTGGGCGCAACTTCAGCTTCTCTCAATACGTAAATAGGCTGGTTTTTCATTTATTAAAAGTATATGGTGGGCCCCCCGTGAGTCGAACACGGCACCAACGGATTATGAGTCCGCTGCTCTAACCAACATGAGCTAGAGGCCCTATAGAGTTATTATATACTAATCAGGAATTAATGTCAAACATTATCTGCGAGCACGTGGTGCAGATATTGTAGGTGCGGCGGGAGCCGGTTTTGACCGAGTTGGTTTAAGTCCGGTCACTCCGTGTGTAGCAACTGCCACTGATGACGGATCTCTGACTTTCGATTGTTTTGATTTGGCTGTTGGTAGAATGCCTGCTGCTTGTCCTGCAGCCTTAAGTGCTCCTGCACTTAATGTAACTTTCATACAGTTACCCTGTGTGTCTGTCCAACTTGGAAAGCTCACACCAAGTTGGTCAGATATTGCAGCAACATCATCGCCACTATTCACATATAAAAATCCAGTGACTGCACTATCCATAATTATAATACCGTCAAAATCTTTATCAGCTTTATATACGTCAAAACTAGTGTTAAGCATTTGTTTTTTTAATTCTGTGCCATTAATGACACCGTTTGGTCCAACAATTTTATTAACCATTGAATTGACATTTACACTAGGGTAATGCATTTCCAACATTGCTTTTAGTGCTAGCTTTACTTTTTTGCTGTCATTGCCAAAAAAAGCACTAAATGCCGACATGTTTAATTTAGGATTAAAAATTTCTGCAATTTGGCTATTATCCGTTGGAATCTCTGCTTCGGGGTCAATCTGTTTTATTATAGGTGCATATTCTCTGGAAAAACGTCCCACCAATGCTTGACTGCCGGCTGGACCAAGTCTTCCGTTTTGGCCGGCTTTTAATTCAATTTTAGTCCCATCAATATCCAAATCCCCCGGAGCCCCACGACGATTTACTCCCGGGCTAATAATGTCTAACATATATTCGCCTTTACCCACATCGCCTTTTTCGCCTATTTTTCCAGAAATTTTTTCAAAAATATCAACTTTGATAGCATCAAAAGTTTTTCTATATTCACTGTCTATCAATTCTGCATAGCTATGCAATTTACGTGGAGTTAATAATTTCCGTTCGTCTAATATTCCGTCTGTACTCAGCTTTTTTAAAAACTTTTTAATTTCAGCATCGGTTAAATTTGCATTGGCTAATGCTTCTAAGAAAACATTACTAACAATGCCTTTATAATTACGCAATGTTGTAAATTTTTCTACATCTTTTTTGATACCGTACTTGTTGGTAAATTTTAAAATATCCGTTAAGTCTTGTTCATCTGGTATTTTTTCAACCCGTTTGGAGATTGCAGAACGTAATTTTTCCGGATCTTCTTCCACTATATTAATAAATTTACGAATATCGTTAGTCATAGTAGTGTATTTATTAGAAATTTTAATATCGGTTTAGATATTGCAACGCAACATAAATACTAGTAGAAACACTAATAGTAGAAACACTGATAAAGGAACAAAATGAACTTTTTAAAATGGATCAAAAGTCTTTTTAAAGAAACGTCTTACCAAGACAACGTAGAATCTTATATTTTAAGTAAACAACCTAAAAGTGCAGCCGAAATAGAACTTTGGATTAGGCACTATAACTATCAAACTGCTAGGAGAAATTTTATATGAAAATTACAATCAAAATCTGGAATTTTTTAGTAGATTGGGCTGAAGTGATTGCTGAAAGCAGGAAAAATGCAATCAAGCGAGGCTACAATGGATACTACTAATTGGATCCCAATGACCGATGAAGATTGGGATTGGGTAAATTACGGAAGACTACCTAAAAGGTAATTTATTTTCTTTCGATGTCTTCTTCAATACAATTTTCGCCGTATTGAATTTCAATAAGCTTTAATGGCTGATCTGTTTCGTTGCATAGCATATGCCATTCATTGGTATCAATAAATGTACTTTGATGGGCCACTAAACTACATTTTAAATCATGATCTGTGCTTGAATCCAATGTATATACTGCTGCTTGCCCTTCAGCCACAAACCAAAATTCTGCACGTTTTTCGTGACGTTGCATACTTAAACAAGTCTTAGGTGCCACAGTGAGTTCTTTAAGTTTTACTCCTGGGCCGCAAGTGTGCAGAATCCGGTAATACCCCCATGCGCGAGATGTCTTAGGTGCCTTCCATTCTTCTAATATCCAACTAGACGAATTACGTTTATCTTCACCCCCGATACCAAAAACAAATTCCAAATTGGCATCTTCGAAAGCCATCTCTGGTATATTATCTTTAGTACGATCGCCCCCATTAGCAAAAATGATTTTTGCATCGGGATATGCTTCCCTAACTCTCTTAATTGCATCTATACTAGATCCGTCATCATCGTAAAATTCGTAGACAAAATCCACCATTTTAAGATTATCGATGATTGTAGCACGTTCATGCCATGGCATAAATGCCCTGCTTTTTTTGCGTTCTAACCATTTGTCGCTGTTAACGCCAACAATTAGAATATCTCCTAACTGTTTGGCTGCGTTAAAATAGGCAATGTGCCCTGAATGTATGGGGTCGAATCCACCTGTTACTAGTACAATTTTCATACAACTACTTATAAAGTAATGTCTTCCATGCCCGCAGTTCTGAGTCTACTTACATGGCCTATCATAAAGTTTTTACTTTCCAAGCCTTTCATAAGTCCTAGCCATTTATTACGGACTAAGGCAACTTCGTTAATTATTGTTTCAAAGTCAATTACTTCATCTTCACCATCAACATACTTTTCAGCATCCCTGCTCGTTAGTGCTCGAGGATAATTTTCTAAATATTTTTGAAAATGCCGTTTACGTATCTTACGCAACTGAATATTTAAATAATTAAGAATGGCTTCAATCTCTTGTAACTGATTAAAACGAAGTTCGGTTATACCCGGCAAGGATGCAATATTTTTTTCTAAATGACCTTTGATAGTGCAATCAAACTTAGCATCTGCTAATTCATTTTCATAGTAAATTATGAACGCAGGTATATTACCCAGATCCTGAACAACTTGATTATACCACATTACTCGTTAATCCATTTAATAAAAGATTTTGGAAATATATCCAATGATAAATTTCTTCTCTTTGCAAACTCTTTAATAAAATTTGTTAGTTCTATTTTTTGATCTATTGTATAATCTTGAGGCACAGTTTCGAATAACGATTTAAGTCTTTCTTTATAAATCGACAACGACTCCAACACACGATGTTTACTTTCACTGTCTAACACATTGGGAGATAAAAACGTTGGGTGCAAGCACAACTGAAAACTTATATCATAATCTTGATAATTTTCTATAAAATCAGCTAATCCAAAAATTGTAGTATTGCTCATAGTTGCATTAAACTTTAATGGTATGCTTGACTCTTTAAGAATTTCTAAATTTTTACAAAATTGATGGTATGTGTGTCCAAATCTATTAAATTCATATAACTCATTTATATTTTCTGCACTAATAACTATACAAACATTTGGGATCGATTTAATTTTTTCTATTTCCGACGATAGTCGTTTTGAATTAACACCTAACCCTGTCCATATTTCTATGGTCGTAGTGGCATTTAGATTTTTAATTAAATTAAATAGATTTAAATATAAAAAAGGTTCTCCGCCCGTAATAATAATTTTATCATAATTTAATAATGTTACCTCGTTTAATAGTAACGATCTGGTAGGAGCATTTTCTAATTCTTTCTGACTCATTTTAAAAATTACCCGATCTCGGGTAGTCATCTGATACCTATTAACATCTGATGATACGTTATAACTACCATTTTTTACGATGTCCTGTGCCCAAGAGCTACTAAATTGTTTAGAACAATAAGAACAAGTAAGATTACAGTCGGAACTTACAATAAAATGTAACACCGACGGAGTCGAGTATAAATCTGTGTGAGTTTTTAAATTTGATTCCAAACTTAGCCGGCGGCTTGTAATGCCAGCATCTTCTGCCTTCCAGCAAACATCACAATTGGGTACTCTTTTGTCCTCTAGAAATAATTCCCTATCACGGATCAGCGACGGGGTATTAAATAGTTTTCCTGGGTTATCTTTAATCCAGTTTTTATCAATTTGTTCTTCAGTTGCAGTACAGCAACTCGCGGTAGTTTGTTTTTCTAAGTCAACAGTCAACCACCAAAATTTCTGAGAACAATAGTTATTCATTCATTCCTCATCATCCTCTTCGTCATCCAATGAATTACCAGCATATTCATCATAACTACGCTTAGTATAACTGTCGATCCCACTAAATTCTTTAAGTTCTATATCGCCCAATAAATCAACTAATATGCTCATTAGATTATCACTGGCTTCTTGCCTGTCCTTTTGAGGTATATATTGTTTAAGTGTCGAATAAACTTCGCCTAATAACTCTGTATCAATTGTCATTCTTCAATTTCCTGTTCATCATTAACAGACAATTTTTGATGGGGATTCTTAATATAATCCGCCATTACGTTATCTAAGCTATTATTTTCGTTTCGCTCCCATGCTTTGCGAAATTGCTTAATAACTGTACCGTCTGCTAGAGTGTATTTAAGACTATTGCCTTCTTTCGACAATAAACCTTTAGCTTCAAACATATCAACCAAACCACTGTAAGGGTTCATACCAGTTTCGTAAGGAATTTTTACCTGAACACTTTCAAATGGCTTGGCATAACGAGTTTTCATAATCTTGCAGCTAGCACGAATACCTTTAACTTCGCTGATTTTGTTACCATCCTCATCCTCTTTGAGCTTGAGTTTACGCATAGCGACAACAACAGAGCTTGCATAGATAAAGCCTTGACCACCACTAATTTTATCGTCTGGATCAAACATGTCTTGACTTGCGTAGGTGTGGTTTGTTGCCACCAGACCCAAGTTTAAATCACCAAACATGTTTACACAGTTACGCACTAACGCGGTTAGGGCTTTGGGTTTACGTCCCATGTCACCTTTCATATCGCCTGCTTGGAACTGATTAACGTCTGTTGGCGTTAAAAGCATACCCAGTGAATCTAGTACAAACAAAACTTTAGGTCTTTCTGCTTCTGGCAGTGTTTTATACTCTTTAACGAATTCGCTGATCATTTTGGCAACGTCATCAATCATTGCCATGTTCAGTTTTAATAGCTTATCTTCAGATGTATCAACATCCAGGGCGTGTAGCCATGCTTCATCCAGTGCATTTTCAGTGTCAATTAAGATAACATAAATGCCTTGTTGTTGGGCATTTTTAACAAGATTGCCTGAGCAAATAAAACTTTTACCTGCTCCAGACTCTCCTGCAAATACAGTGACCTTGCCCATGGGGATTCCTTTATTAAAGTCCCCGCTGATAAGATAATTTAGTGCATAGTTGTTAGTAGAGATCCATGTGTCTGGATCTCTGAATCCTACGCTAATACCGTCGATACTTTTAGTGATGCTTTTTCTAAATTTTGATAAATCAAATGGTTTATTTGCCACAATTAGTCCTTAATTAAAATATTTTTTATATGTTTGTGTTCTTGAATTTTACTATAAACATCGGCCGGGTTGTCAACCGAGCCCAAAGGAATACGACCATGTCCTAATGTTTTATCATAAGGATCGAACTTATTCGATTTAATCCATTCTACATATTTTAAATCTTTAAAAAAATCAACTTCACTTAACATAAGAGATGCTTCTCCGCTGTAATAGTGTAAATTTTTAAAATTTGAATATTCGACGGATAAATTATCTTCGTACAAATCTAAAAATTCTTTTCCAAGTTCAACATAATGTAAACATAACGTGCCGGGTGGAAATTTAAAATCAAAATATTCGTAGTCTGATTTTTCCAACGGAAGTCGTCGATATTGATCTTTATTAAAACTCAAATAAAGACTGGGAATCACTTTTTGTTTTTTTTCAATTCTATGAACAAAATAATTCAGATTGCGTATAGCTTCTTTGAGCTCTGGCTTTGCAATACTAAACAGTTTGGTGGGTTTACCAAACTCTCCACTTAACTGTTCAAATTTTAAATGCAGGTAATTGAAATATTCTTGTGGTTGAGAGACAAAATCTGTACGAATTTCAATGAAATTTTTCAAATACTTATTAATAGTGACACAAGCACTTCTTAAAATTTGCTCAGCTTCACTTAAAGTCAGTAAACCCGAAAACGCTTCTTGTTGGTTGATATTACAATTGTCCAGGCACCAACGAAATTCATTCAGCCATTTACGGACAAAGTTGTTGTCGTTGAGTGAGATGTCAAAAGACGCCTCTCCTGAGGCGCCTAGTACAACTGTAAGTTTCATTACTTTTGACGATTACGAATCATTGCCAAAATATCTTCTGCACGTTGACTAGCAGGTTTAGCTGCTGCTACTGGTGCAGTGACTTCTGGCTCGTCTACTTCAAATGGAGGATCGTCATGTGTTGCCGCAGGTACTGGACGAGACACTGCTACAGGTTTTGCCGCAGGGGTGGTGTCATCGGACTTGTTGCCAGCAGCCACAGCCATGCCGGCCGGTTTGTAATAAGCACTCCACTTGTCTGCATCAAATGGTTCACCGTTTACACTGGCTTCGAACATTTCTTTAATGATCTTCAACTCAACGTCACTGGGCTTTTTAGGCAAAAAGTCTGCCAGATTATATAATCCAAACTTCTCAACTGCTTCAAGTTCGGCTTGAGTCAATGCACTTTCTTTACGAGCCCAAGTACTAGTATTATAATCGGCGTATCCGCCTTTACTAGTTTTCTTAATGTTAAAATCCAAGCCGCCTTCGTAGTCGGTGGGTAGATTTTCCAATTCTGGATCCATGAGTGCATTTTTTACCAGATTAAAAATCTGAGGGCTAATAATAAAACGACGGATCGGATTGTCAGTTGGCTTGTCATCGCTCAGCGGATTATCGCGAACAAAACCTTGGAATAGATAAGATTTTTTCTTCCAATATTTACGACCCATTTCTTCAAGACTCTTGTCCTTGAACCATGTACGTACTTCTGCCAAGATTGGGCAAGCTTCGCCCCACATTTCTACGCAAGGTACTTGCACAAAAGTGGGCTTGCTGTCTACCTGACCTTTAATGCCTGCAAAAGGCAGTTTAATCATTAGTCGTTCGACCCAGAAAAAAGTGTTTTTAGTGTTTGCGTCTGGAAGGAATCGTACACGAGCTGTAGTGCCTTCTGGGATGTTCCAATGAGCGTAAATGCCATTGTCTCCGCCTGATTGGCCGCCTTGGCCTTTGCTCTCTTGCGCTTGTAATTTTGCGCGAATTTCTGCTAAAGATGTTGCCATAATGTTCTCCTATGTAATTTAAGATGGTCTTTGTTGTGCTTAGATATACACTGCACCGTTGCAGTATATAACATTTGTATTTAGTCTGTCAAGACAAAAGATTAAAAATTTGTTTAGCACAATTAAAGTATAACTGTGCCAGAGATAGAACTCAAGTTATTTGGTAATACCAGCTAACTGTTTGAGAAGATTGGTTTCTAGTTCTTCCATTACACCATTGCTGTAGCTACCAATTTCTCTATCAGCAGTGGTACTTCCGTAGCTGCCGTACCCATATTCATAAACTCCCATACGAGGGAATTCAAAATGTGGATCCCATGCTGCTATAATATCTTTAGCTCGCTCTAGTTCTTCTCGACTTTCAAAATAATACACTCCGTCACTGAATCTAAATTCGAATCCATGCTCTTGAAAAAGTTGAACTAGTTGTTCGTCCTCTGCGTCGCCGTCTATTACATTGCCATCCGAGTCAGCTGAAGTTAAGCTGTTTGCAAATGGACTGTCTGTGTTGCCGTTGCCATCTTCTGCGTCTTCTTCCACATCCAATTTTAAGCTGGCATGTTTTTTATTTTGATCGTCTATAGTATTACCGATATTTTCAATTATACCGTTGGCCCACGATTCGAATTCATCCGACACTGCATTTTTTCTTTGCATATACGCTCGTCGAACCACAGGCAGTGCATCCATTAATCTATCATCAAATACTTTGCGAACAAATCGTTCACGAAGTTCGTCGATATCGAATTGGTCTTCATCCATTACTTCTGGTTGCCACAATGATTTATATTGTTCATACCCGCGCTGACCTCGTATAGTAAATAAGTCTCGATGCAATTTACCATAATGATCAATGGCACTTTCTACCATTTGAGACGTCTCGATGTCTTCGAAGGTCCTGCCCCGCATATTTCGAACAAACAATTTCAAAGACGACATTTCTTTAATAATTTTAGTTATATGTTGTCCAAAATCGTCGTGTATTGCACCATTGTTTTTTACGTGACGAGCATATGCTCTTGCGCCATTAAATGTAGTGCCTTCGGGCAGTCTGAATCGTTCACCCAAGGAATTCTCGATGTAGAATGCCTGTATATTTCGGCTTCTTGCACCGGGAAGAGTTTCGTCTACAATTGGCTTGCTGTGTCTGGCTATAATTTTTACATTGTCGTAAAGTTCATAGCTGCTGCGACTTGTTCCGTATTGTTTACTTTCTGTTACACGGATATCGTCTTTGTTCAATACTTCTGCATTTTTATTAGCATGTTTAAGATCTCGCAAATTTAATCCGCTTTTGGCAATATCCCTAATGTCAAAAGTTAATAAATTTCTTTTAGCAAAAAGTCTTAAATTTTTTAAAAAAGCATACCATACTTTTTTTTCTTCTGGAGTCATGCCTTTATCAATCTCTTTATCAAAATAAACTTTGAGATTGTTGTCATCTACTAGACTGATTGTTATGTTTCCAAACTCTTTGCCATCTCTGATATAATCGAAATTAAAAAATCTGGCCAAGGAAGGGTCCAGCGTGGCTTTGGCGTTTTCGTCTCCGATGTTAACAGAGTCAAATCGGCTGCGAATCTTGTCAAATAAATTTTCAGCTACTTTATCAATTTCAATCATGGTATTATATTTATGCTAAACGGTTATCAAATCATTATGAAGGGCATTGGCATTATTATGTCGTCCCTGTCATCTTTTAGTTTTTCGTCCAAGTTCGGGTCGAATTCTCTTAAGAACACTGCCATTCTAACAGCAAGAATCAACGACATAACCAAATCATCTGTTTCCCCAAGTTTCGCGGCATACCCACTGCCTGATGCAATAAAAGTTTTTAATTCGCTGACAAGGGCTTTACTGGCAACATGTAATTTTCTGGTTTCGATTAAATTTTTTAATTTAGCACAAGCAGATAATTTTGATTTGTTAGTAGTAGTAAAACCTTTTCGGTACACTCTATTAGATCCTTGTTTTTTGGGCTCACTTAAAAACATACCTTTAATATTTTCTTCGCCAAATTCACTTATAGCCACCAAAGCAGCTTCACCTAAGGTATTGTTTTCAACACTGTAATAAACATCATTGTTAGATTTTGTAGATTCAACTAAAGTTTTTGTAATTTCAGATAAAATTTTAATTTGGGTTTGAACTGGCGTTTTATTATGTTGCCACTCTGCTATCTGTTTCATACTAGGTAGCTCTAGTACTTGAATTGCTGCTGGGTCACCACCTGTGCCTAAACTAGGGTCTAGTGCAACAATATACACGTTTCCTTGCTCGGGCTTTTTATACCAACGTACTTGACCTTGTTTTATCAAAGGATCAATGCCGGCCATTTCTGTTAGAAAAATAGGATTAATTAGTGTCTCATCATATATAATGAATTCACATTCCATTTCTCTACGAAAACGTTCTTCTCCCAGTTGAGCCCGCATTTCAGTGGCCCATACATCGTCTCTATCAGGGTGTTCTTGCCATTTGCTTCTGTACGATCTGAACCCGTTAACACCTAATTCAGTTTCGTTACCGTATTCGTCGATGCACTTGTTTGCTTGTCTCCAAATCTGTGCAAATTGGTCTTCATCGCTGTTGGGTGTGCTTGTGATAATACACTTACCACCAGTTGCTAACGTAGGACTAATAGAAGTCCAAAACTCACTGGCAATAGTTGGCCGAACGAATGCAAACTCGTCGCAGTATAACAATGATATAGACATACCACGACCGGTATTTTCTGTAGTAGTGGCGCTGACTATGCGAGATCCATTATCAAAATCTATACTGCCTTTATTATAACTAGTAACACCAGCGCGAATAAAATCAGGTACACTTTCATATGCATAACGAATACGCTGCATAATTTCCTGGGATCCGGTGTATTTGTGTGCTGCCACCAAAATTGTACTGTCAGGCACAAACATTGCATACCAAAGCAGATAGCCCGCAGCCGTAGTAGACTTTCCTGTTTGGCGAGGCATGAGACTTATACTGTATCTATAATTATGGTAAGTGTTTACTAACCTACGTTGATATTCGAAAGGCTGATAGAGCATACGCCCTCTGGTGGGATGCTGGATGTAAAAATAATTGTCAAGAAAATATTGCGGACCTGTTACAGGATCTGCACAGTTAATAACTTCTCGAAGTTGTTGTTCAGTGTAGCTTTCCTGCATATTTGGCTTTTTTATCAGCACATTTTCTAAAGGTTTTGCCATATTTCGGTTGCTCTAAATAAGTAAATATTACATAATAGTATTTATTGAATTAACCAGTGAGATTTCAAAATGTCTGATGTACTGCTGCTGAACAGCGACTACAATCCAATTTCAGTTTTACCTCTAAGTGTTATAGGTTGGCAACATGCTGTCAAACTTTACTTCTTGGATCGCATCACTGTGGTTGAAGAATATGAAGACTGGGTAATTCGTAGTGAAAATTTCAGTATGAATGTGCCCTGTGTTGCAGTTACCAAAGAATATTTCCACTTTAAAAAGTCAGCAAAGTTTTCACGTAGTAACATGTTTCTACGTGACATGTACCAATGTCAGTACTGTAGCGAAGTTTTCGAACACAAAGAACTTACGCTAGACCACGTGATCCCACGTGCTCAAGGAGGAAAAACTACTTGGGAAAACAGTGTAACGGCTTGTAAAGATTGTAACCATAAAAAAGGCCACAAGCTGATTAAGCCACTTCGGATGCCGTATAAACCAGATCACTTTCAACTAATTAAAAAGTGGAGGGAACGGCCTGTACAGGTCCGACATGAGAGTTGGTATCAATATTTGGGCATTAAGCCAAAGTCTTAGATAGTTTTGTAACGACAATTATTACCATGCCATCTGCGGTAGTTTCCTAAAATGGTAACTTTACCGCAGTATTCGCATTCTGTCTTTCCTGCCTCCATTGCTTTCAAATAGTTTACTCGTTCTTCATTGGCAGGAGTCCTGCCTTTAAGGGCAGCTGACAATTTTTCACTGTGGGCAGCACTTCGTGCCTTACCTTTTAGTGCTTTTGAAATTTTTTGTTTATGCTCTGGTGTAAATGGTGCTAAATGTTTTCCCAAATTAATATCTCTTAATTTTTGCTTAGTACTTTCCGAAAGTGGCTTTTTCTTTATCCCTTTCAATCGTTTAGACTTTATCTCTTTTTGCTCTGGTGTATAAACATAACCGACAACACCGTCACCACCGTCTGTTTGATTGCGTAAAATACCGGTACCTAAATCTTTTCTACCGTACCACTTAATAAGTCTGCGCTCTAAAGCCAATGCACCAACATTAGTCAAATTCGATTCGACGATAATTATTCTATCTTTTGTCGGTTTACCTATTTCTCCCCTGCTTTTAGTAAATGCGCGGTCTCCTGTACCCTTACCAATATAATACGGAGTGCCATCTTTTCTTAAATAGGCGTAGACATAATAAGTATTCATATACTTATTTATCACCGGTTAGGTAAAACTAATTAGATAGGAGTTTCTTTTGTAAGATACGGTTTACTAAACCAAAGTTTAAACCAAGCGTCAGTGCCCGGTTTGATGTCGTTTTTACGCATCAGCTGGGCTTTTTCATTTCCGGTAACGCTGATGTTACTGCCAGGATAGCCTTCATAGGTACTCCATTTGGGACGATTGCCAATCCCGGCTAACATTTTAAGTTCTTGAATTTCGTCCATTATACGCCATACTTGTTCTTTTTAGGTTTGGCTACCGGACTGGTTTTATTTGTACTGTTAAGTTCTCTACTTTTAAAATCACCATTATTTAAATCTTCATAGTGACTGCCTACTACACCAAAAGCATCTTTCAACATTTTTTGTTCTTCGGGAGTGTAAGGAAAAGCTAAATTATTTCTACCAGCCCAGGATTCTCCGTCTACTTCAGGCGCTAATGGATTTATTCCATCTGCTGCGGCCACTGCCATCATTACACGATTTAATTCGTATACTCTGTCAGCGAATTGGGCATCGCGAAATTTATCCATTCCCACAGTGGCTTGTTGTAGTCGAGGAGGAATATCTCCTACTTTATCTTCTAAGATAATATCTTTAATTTTCATATATTACCAAGCACGGCACGACCAGTAACGAGCTTTCCACCTTGGACCAGGATTGGCACAATTATGTCTTGCCCTAAAACTTTTACGGCGTTTAGGATTTGATTTTTTAATCTTCATCTTTTTATCGCCAAAGTTTACCTTAACAACATTGCCTTTTGGTCCGCGGACATACACTTTAGATTTTTTAACATCACCTTGCATGGGCTTGCCTAATGCAACTTCCCTGCCTTGATATTTGGCTTCTTGCATTTCGTCTGTGCCATATTCATCTGCCAGTTGTTCTCCCATAATATCAATGATTTGCTCGAAGTCGTCATCTGGATGTAAACGATTGTCTATAGAAATGTTGTCGTACATATCTTGTAATTTTTCAGATACATATTTCTCAACGGCATCCTGTGGATTGTTCATAACATCATAGATATCCATAGTACCGTTTGCTAAATTTTGAAATAGATCATCGACTTCGGCCATTCGACCTTCAGTTACATCCTGTTGACTCGCACGGGCAATTCTCTGCTGCAATCCACTGATACTATCTTTGATTCCCCGTTGTCTTGTCCAGAAACTATGATCGTCACTGTATTCGAATGAAGGATCAAATTCTCTTTCCAACTTGGCCAATGCAGCTTTTAGTTCTGGTAAATTTGCTCTATCTTGAGTCAATGCATCTGCTTGTGCTTTCTCTCGTTGAGCAGCCATGGCCTTGTCAGACCTAGTTTTAACTCTAGCTAATCCTCGCTCTCGACGTTTAGCAATTGCAAGATTCTTTTCGCGCTCTTCGGGACTAGCAGCAAATACAGCATTCATTTGTGCCATAGCTTTACCCATAGAAGCTTTTTTATGATAACCACCCAGGCTTACTTCTGCTAATTTTACACTTTCAAACAAGGCACCACTAATACCTAGTAATGTCATTGTTTTCTCGTCGGCTTCTACTATGACGCCATCATGCATAAAACCAACAATACCAGTTTCGATAACTATGTTGCCCAATTCGATATCGAAGCTATCACCTAGTTCAATATTGTTTTCTACAATGACGTCACGTATTTTCATTTTTTCACCTTAATAGCTTCGTATTCTTTAATCAGTTTCAAACTCATGCTTTCTTTCATTGCTTGAGGGTTGTCACCAAATTGATATCCATGCGGAGTCATTTTCTTTTCTCTACCGGCTACGTCACCATTACCGCCTTTAGTTTGTACTTGTACAGGCATTACATGTTCTTCTGGAGTAGTGTTTGCATGATAACGTTCGTCTTTGGCTTCATCTACTTCTTCTTCTGGAACGTTTGTTGGAACTCCTTGTGACACTGGAGCTGCTGGAGTTGAAGTTGAAGGTTTTAAAGTTTCTGGTTTAGCAGTATTTAATGCATGTTGTTTTGATAATTCCAAACTCATTTGCTCACGGTTGGCTCTTGCTTGCTGCAATTTTTGCATATCACCTGGATCAAATTGACCGTCGGCTCCTATCTTAGGCAAAGGCATTCTTTCACTTAATTCTTCTTCATCGTCCCCTGTACTAACAACCATAACACTTTTTGGGTGTTCATGCGACATTTCGCCGTCACCGCCCATGCCTGCTAGTTTTAGCATTTGCATTAGTTCTAATGCAGAGTTACCATCGGCAGTAATAGTCACACTTTTGTTGCCATCGCTGCTCATATTAGTACTGACATTCATTCGGCCTTCTTGTTCATGCTGACCCATCATGCCATTGCCCATAGAACTCATACCGCATTCGTCTAGCTGTGTATCTTCTAATACTTTAATGCCAGCAATACGAAGCATTTGTAATAGCTCTTCGCCTTCTTTGACAGGATAAGTTTTACCACCTACTTTAATAGTTTCACCAGGTTGCACTCCGTCTGCTTTGGCTTTTGCAACTGCGCCGCCAAATGCATTGCCTTCTTCCATGTCATCTTCTGGCAGAGCACTAGGAACAGCTACTCCTTTTTCACCTGGCTTTGGCGGTTCAGCAGTCCATACTCCACCTTTAATAGAACCCATTGGGGGTTCTGAAGTCTTAGGAGTAGATGGTTTCGGAGATTGTGGTGTTTTAGGTGCGGGACTTGCACTTCCGCCATCTATATTTTGCGGAACAGGTACATTAGGTTGTCCTTTCTTAGGAGGATTAGATGTCCATACACCACCTTGAATACTACCTTCAATGAACTCTCTGAAATGTTCAGCAATCATTTTATTGGCAGTAGTAGAACTTTCAAACGTAGATTTTTTAGGACGCCCGCGGCCACGTTTAACTGCTGTTACGTTTTCACTGTCATCAGTTTCGCCAGTTTTTGGATCATATTTACGAGTATAAACAGTGCCTGTGGAAATTTGTTTCTTGTCAAACTTTCCAGTACCTTTATCTTTACTTCGTTTTTCAACAGACTTCATCATGTCATCCCATCCTTCGATGATCTGTTCTTTACTAAATCCAGCTTCATACATGGCTTTAATTGCTTCTTCAATTTTGCCTTTGTTATGTGCTTTCCAGGCCGCGCCGTATGCTTTGCTTTTTTCTGTCTTAGATAGTTTGCCGTCTTTGGCATATCCTTTTTTGATATGCTTGACCATGCGTTCTGCTTTAGCTCCTGGAGGTGCAACTTCTTGTACTTTCTTAGACTTGGCATCTTTGGCAGCTTTTTTCATAGGCTCAGCTTTATTGCCATCTTTATCTAAATCAATATAGTCCGGTTTAGCAGCTTCGTCCATCTTGTCATGTTTGGCACGGATCTTAGCCATTTTTTCTTTACTGGCGCCATCACGGCCTGCTTTGCGTAACGCATCCATGCCGTCTTTACCATACTTCTTATTGCCTAAGTATGCTTGTAATCCGCTTTCTTCAACTTCACCTTCTGGCAGTACTGGGGCTTTATGTTTGCCTAAACGGCTACGAATGTGGTCTTTTTTATCTTGCGTAGGGATAAGTTGCTGTATAGCACGTGGTCTGTCACCGGGCTTCCAGTCTTTGGGGGTGTTAACCTTGTAACCTCTACCTGGTTCAATCCCAAATGTTTCAGTGTCGCTTTGTGGAAGGTTTGAACCAATACGTAATGAGTCGCCTTCGCCTGATTTTTTATCAGCACTGGCGGCCTTTTTAAATCCCATATACTTCTCTGCTAGTACATGATCCATGCTTTCTTGAAGCTGCGTTTTAGCTTTAGGTTGTGATTGTGTAGCAGGCTTTTGAGGCTCCTGAGCTACTTTATTAAAATTATTTAGAATATTATAAATGTTATCGCTCATTTTCCGTTTCCTGCTTTCATACCACGTGGGTTAATTATTTTGTTTTTATGTGTGCCGATTGGACTTGCGCTTCCTTGCGGCAACTCGTTTGTTGTTTTTGCTGCGGGCGATTTGCTTCCAGCAGCTTCAGGGTACTCGTACTTGCGAGTTTCTTCTAACTCTTTAATTAAATTAGGGATTCTTGCATTTCCTACCAAATCTGATTCTACTTTTTCAGCCACCATGTCAGGCTGTAATAACACAGATTCACCAGGCTGTGAAGATTTATTACTCTGTTCTAATCCCTGCAGTGCAGCTTCATACGGGCTATTTGTAGGATTAACTTTAATACAAGCTAGATTAATTCCTGCTCGCTCTGCAATCAATGTTCTAACTTGTTCGTCATTGCATGGGTAGTTCAAAGAAATTTCCATTACACTAACTTCAACAGGTCCCATATTAGGAAACTCTGGAGTTTCTTGAATTGGTAATCGTTTTGGTTTACTAATAGAATCTAATTTGTAAGCTTCTAAAACAGTTTTAATTTTAGAGATTAGATCGCCTGGTAGCTCGCAGGCTAATCTAATTCTAAAATCATATGTTCTATGACTTTCAGTTAGATAGGCTTTAAATGGTTTCATATTCATTCCTAATATACGATATTTATTAAAATCTGGTAATTATTGCTTGGGTTTGTTTAGTATTTGTGCTAATAATGCATTTCTATCTAACACTACCCCTTGCCCGTCAATGGCATCATTACCTACACCAGCGCCGTCTTGTTTAAGTTGATGATCTAATCTCATTTTCTTTAACTGTAGATCCACCATTCTCAATTTTTTATCTAACTTGGCTTGTTTGGCTGTGATTGCATGACCCAACAGTACTCCGGCTGTTTGAAATACTTGCCCACTGAATCTGGCTTCCATGTTCATCCCCAAATCCATTAGATCATTGAAACGATTTTTAGCTAAGTCAGCCAGTTCATCCATTTCTCGATCGCTGGCATCAAGGCCTTTTACTTTAGGCAAGGCTTGATCGATTTTGTCTATGGCATTGTCTATGTCTGCAAACACAGATTTTTGTTCTTCTAGTGCTGCGGTGGCTTGTTCGGGTGTTGCATCGTCTGGCAGTTTTTCAGGCAAATTAAAAAGGTCTTCAAGTTTCTTCGTCATAACGGTATTTACCGCTTTTTGGTACCAGCAAAAATATCAGTTTCGTTGACAACTCTAAAAGTGAGACCTTGTGCTGCACAAAATTTTCTTGCAGCTTCCCATTTGTACATGTTAAGAGCCACTGCTGCTTTGTCCCTTACGCTCCTGGCTGCTTCCATTGTGGTTTCTTTTGTAGGCTTTACTTCAATTACTTCACCGTGACGTTTGCCGTTTTTATCAACATAAATGATTAAAAAATCAGGAACATAAATTGTATTTTTATTTGTAAAAGGATTTCTGTAATTTACATGAATTGCTTCACTGGCCCATTGCACCACTGCAGGGTTACTATCACAAAAATTCATAAAAGCAAATTCCCAACTAGACCTATAAGTTGGATCTCGTTTTCCTATATATTTTTCAGGATTTTTTATTGTATACTTACCCTGACTATACTTGCTCATGCTATTATAGTTCTTGTAACATATTGATTAGAGTTAGGACTTGTTTTTATTCCTAGAAAGCTAGTATTAACTCTTGAAGTATTAAGATACAATGCTATAAATGTGTTTAATTCACCTTCGGGCATCTTTTGAAACTGATTTAAAACGTCTATAGGATTTTCTCGTTGAACTTTTGCTGTCTCAATTACTGCAAGGACCAATAATCTTGCAGTTTCTGGGTTGCCTGTTTGTTGTTCAAAATAACTTAATATTGAATCGTTGATATTTTGATCAATGTCAACTGTTCCAGCAAAATAATTGTTAAAGTATTTTGTTGTTTTAGTTGTCCCGCTGGATTCTATGTTAGTGGGTTGAACTGGATTATATAATTGTTCTTGCATATTTAATTATCCGACATTGTCGTCGTACCCAAATCCTGCAACAGTGATTCCGCTGTTGTATGAACTAGGATAAGCTTCTGGAGAACTATAAAAACTATCATCAGGTGCCAATGCCAAATATTGATTTGCTGATGATGTGTCATCCGCTAAAATTGGCAACGAGACTGGTGTTATTTCATACGGATTATCCTGTGCTAAAGCACCGCCGATAACGCCAAAATTAACCGGAATACCATCTGTGGTAGTCCATACAGCGCCGAATGGAGGTCCTGCTGCTGCTGAATCTGAATTTACGCCAGGTGCTCTGTTGTAGAAACTCAATAATCCAGTGTCATTATTTCCTGGTGCCACTACTTGAACTCCTTCGGCATCTACAGATCGCACAGTTCCGTCTTTATACGTATATTTAACTCCACCAAATCCATCTGATATCGGAGGTCCTACTATATTATCTAATGGTTTAGACGGATCATATCCACCGGTACCAGTCCATGAAGAAACTACATTTTTAACTTTGTCAGCTGAATCGTCCCAAGCTTGAACGATTGCACCCGACGCTTTATTAATAATAGGCTGAAGACCATTATTAACTGCTCTTCCTATCGCAGCTCCTGTAACAGTGGACAACGATGTAGCAATAGTTCTGCCAATAAGAGATTTACCAAGGAATGTATTGCTTAGTGCTTGATTAATTGCTTGACCAGCATACAGTCCAGATACTGCGCCAGTAGCGCCAGCAATAGTGTTAGTAATTACTGCGCTGGTAGTTCCGCCAACAGTATATACTATACCTGTTTGTGGATCTGTTCTGTATTGTACACCGTTGCTTGGTAGTGTTACGCCTCGAGCTGCAAGAGTTCGTGTATCTTGTGTTATTGGAACAACTTGCCCAGGGGTACCAATAACTGATGCTGTAGCAGATCCAGGAATGTATTGCAAAGGGTTCCCAGTAGCAGCATCATATTTTATTACAGTACCATCTCTATATACATTACTGATATATTCTTGGCCGGACGGGTCCGTTGTTCTTTGTCCGTAAATTAGATTTTCTGTTAAATTATCGGGATTAAATACCCCAGATGCGGTAGCAGTGGTTTGAATTTGTGCTACCACTTGACCCGATGAATCAACTATAGAGGCAGTTGTTGTTCCTGTAACCGTTTGAAGACTTGCAGGATTTACTACCACCGTTCCATTATTATTTACTGTATCAAATACTGCGGTACTACCTGCTGATATTACTGAGTCGGTTGCGGTGACTATTCCCCTGTCAATTGCAGAAGCAACAGTGCCTAATACCGCATTCGTTGTATTTACTGCTGCTCCAACGGCAATGCCAGTAAGAGCACCACCAATAGACACTCCCGGGCCGGGTGTTCCTACGCTATAGCCGCTGCTGCCAACAATATTATTAAAGCCTGTCTGTGTCGATTCGCCGGGCGTGATAGGAAAATTAAATGGATTACTTCTGCCATTTAATGCATTGTTTATTACGGAAACACCATAGTTACCCACAACTGAGCCAACAACATTGTTTAAATTAACATTTTTAACGTTATTATATAAACGATACATTGATAGAAGACTAGACACTGGTCCGCCAGAACCGTCTGTGCCATCTGGTTTTCGTAGATCTTTTGGAGCACCATCGATTGCTCCTAAAATTCCTACATCACTGTATATATTAGTAGTGCTAGTAGAAATTGGACTCTGAGTATTGTCGTAATGTAATAAACTAAACCCATCAACACTTACTGGATTTACATAACCTGTAAAATATTTTACAGTTTCATATGCAACAGTCATACTATTTTCTAAAGTATCATTACTTCCAGCTGCTCTGTGTTCACCGTGCCTCCAATTAGTAATAATTGGATTAGCCAAATAGTATTCTGTGAATCTTTTATTATGTAAACTAAAAATCCTAATACTGCTTAGAAAATTTGGCAATGAATTATTTCGCGGTGAAAAACCCCAACCTATTTTATTTCGTGGTTGATACTTGTATGGTTGGCCGTATGCCGTTGTAGAGTAATCACTGTCCCTGTAGTAATATGTATAATAATCATTCCAAAAATTTGTAATTACATCTGCTGCATCATCATGAAATTTGATATCTACTGGATCATACTTAATGTTGGTCTGTATAATATTTTTTCTATTATATGCATTTAAAGTTTTTGTATCTACAGTAAACTTGGGCAAGTCTACACTTTTTACCAGCATCCCAGTTTCTAAACTTTGATATCTATCTGCAAAACTTAAAGCAGCGCCTAAAAAACCGCCGCCCAATTGAGTCTGACTTGGATCTAGATTAATTACTACATAATAAAGAAAACTCTGTTTAGGAGCTAATCTAAAATTATCTGCCAAAAATAGTCGTGTGGCATGATCGTAGGGATGAGTGGATTGCCCTGCTTGGATAGGCTTTAGATCGGCATTATATAATGAGGCCATAAAAATATTTATCAAATAAAAAAGCCCACCGAAGTGGGCTTTAGATACATGTTTAAACTATTAGCCTGTGATAGCTGCTGTATTAAACTGTGTAAGGCCTGGAGAGCCAACGCCTGCACCTGTTGTTTGAATAGCGTTATCGTAACGAATACTCATTGTAATAGTTACTGGGTCATTGCTACCATAATCTAAATCATTATAATTTACATCTGTTAAGAAACAACCATACAATTGCCATGCTTCTAGTACAGTGGGTTCAACTGTTCCATTAGCACCGTCCAACATTTCTATTGTTGTTACAAATTTGTAATCAATACCGGAACTTGCACTAGCCTGTTCCATAAAATCGTATTGTTTCTGTAACTGTTCGCCAACTAGTCTACTTACATTGCCGCCTGCATCATCTCTGAGAGTAGTTGCCACTGCGTTCCAAGTTGGGCGGCCTGCAATGTACACACGACTGTTATATACAGGAATTTCCACTGGATCGAAAGTGACTTGAGGTCGAGCAAATGACATAACTTGTTTGGTCATTTCTGTTTTAGGGTTGCTTACACCAAATTTTTCAAAAGTTACGCGATAACGAAACTTTAATTTTGGCATTAATAAACCTTGAGTGGTAGCACTTTGGTTACCACCTAAGGGTACTGTAAATCTTGTTAACGATGAAACTGCCATATTATGCTCCTGTTCCTACGGCTGAAGCTGATGCTAAATTACCAGCTTGGATTTCACCAGGGTTTTTCAACCTAATTGGTATGTAAATAAACTCAACATCTTTTGTTGGCTGAATAGCAACATCGACATAAAGTTCATTTCTAGCAATACGTTCTGGTGTGTTATTTGATGAATCACAAACTGCTAGGTAGTCTGTAATACCACGTTTTGCTACAAGGTCATTTAACAAGCTGTTTACAACTGTTAAAATACCGTTACGAGTAATTGGATCATTTGGTTCAAATATAAATGGCCTTGCGATCACATTCAATTGTTGTCTTAGATAGTTAACCAGTCTAGCAACATTAATGCGGTCTAATGCACTAGGAGTTGAACTTAATGTCTTTTGTCCGTAAATTAGTAGACCATTACCTGGCAAGAATGTCAACGGATTAATTTTATTAGTGTACATAACATCACGAAGACCTTGTGTTACACCAATACTAATGAACCTTCCGCTGTCTTGATCAATGTAGCCAATTGCGTTTAAATTATCAATTAGACCACGACGTGTTCCAGCAGGCGCTAACCATGGATAGCTAATATTGTCACTCTTAATCATTGCACGAATTACTGCATGACTTGACGGTACAACCACTGCGGTCCCACTTAGATCATTTGTTTGACCTTGTGGATAATATACACCCACATAAGGGTTAACAGTGGCTAAACCGTATTCGCCAGTGCTGGTTACATCACTAGTATTTTGTGCCCATCCTTGGATTGCTGTTCCAGTGGCTTGCAGTCTCATTGGTGAATCACCAATGATGAACGCTGTATTATCGCGATCTTCATTCAACGCAATCATGTTAGGAATAAGTTCTGGATATCCAGGGCAGCTGATTAAGTTAAACTGGTTTGCGTCTTCTCTCAATTCTGTACTGCTGTCGATGCTGGACTTTAATGCAGCAACAACTACACCACGTGGAGCTTTACGACCAAAATTTGGCACTCCGGTAACGTCAAAACCGCTTACTGTAACCCATGCGCCAGTTTCTGTTTGTGCAGAGTCTAATGGATATGCTTGCTGACTAAAGTAGTTAGGTCTATATTCCTTAACATTGTATCCGCTTGCACGGGTGTTCCATAGCAATGTACCTCTAGGATATAGTGCTGGATCTGGTGCATCTAAATCAGTGTGATTGCTTGTTAGCAACGATTTGATAGTTGGGATAGCGCCTGTTGCTGGGTCAGTTGTATTAACAGCACCATCTGGAGCCCAACGAGCATCTGCAAATAGAATACCATTTTGACTTACGCTATCAGTGTTATCAATTAACACCCACTGATTAATACCAGACACATTTTGATATCTATATAGTTTTGGATAGTTTTCTAAATCGCTAGAATCTAACCATAAATCTCCTAGTACTAATGGTGTACTATCGTCTTGTTTTGTGGGCTGCGATGTAGAAATAATTGGTCCGTTTGGATTTGTTTGTGTTAAATTATAACCACGAATGTCGCTGCTTAGATTCTGATATCCCAACCATGCGCTTCCGTTACTTACCATGATATCTACACGACTTGGTGTATTGTAATACCATAATGTTCCGCTAGCAGGAGCATCATACGGTTGTGTTATTGCAGCCGTATATGCTTTGTCATATGTATTTTCGTTGCTCAATGGTTGCCAATTTGTGCCGATTAGCACGCTGGCATTTGCCGGAGAGGCATAAACATTGGTTGCTCCAGCTACTATTGCAACATTGGCCAATGGAGTTTGAGCCCCATCTGTCAGAACCATATCTCCACCCTTTTGGTGAGTGATAGTAAATGCGCCGCTTGAATCTACTCCGCCAACAACGTCAGTGACTCCTGCAGTTCCGCAAGCACTGGCAATAGCTTGGATTAATCCATTAATTGTTCCTGTTGACACAGTCACTGAAACAGTGGTTACAGTAGATAAACTAGCATTTGCTCTTGTTTGAATTGTGAATGCTGCACCTACTCCTGGTACCACAGGAGAAGTGGTATTTCCAGTTAAAATTGTTGCCCCAGTATTTTTACGATACCAAATTTGATTTGCTAGTGTATCATTTTCATTAGGATTGTACTGATTAAATGCAGTGCCCTCGATAATATTAGAACCGCCTCCTGTTGGATCTAGTCCAAACGTTGCTGCGAATACATTTGCATAGCTGTTAACTGTTAAAGGATTCCAAGCCAATGTCGAACTATTAAACTCTTTAAGAGCCATATTTTCGCCGTTGCCCAAAGCACTGGCTTTTTGCCACACACTTCCAGTAGGAGCAGCATTGCTCTGCCAGACTGGCACACTGAAATATGGAGCTATGCTAGTTGCGGCCGCTGGATACGTTCCTGCTGTAATACCTAAAGTAGAAATAGCATTGCCACCACCAACTCCAGCTTGAATATTTGCTGCAGAATTTGTTGCAGCAGAATTCGCTGTAATTATTAACTGTCCGTTCGAAACACGAGCAAGAATACCTGTAACACTTGCAGAATTAATTTGTGCTGCAATTGTTGTTACATTCGAACCGCCAGTGATAGAAACGTTTGTTCCGTTGATTAAAATATAACTTAAACTTGATACCACCGGATTTGTCTGTGTTCCAGTAACTGTTGGGATACCAGTTTGCCAACCAACGTTACCCACTTGTTGCCAAGTGTTATCATATCGTTTATAGAAAACGGGATTTTCATTGTCATATGCATTAACAATGTAATCACCGACTGTGCCCACTGTTGTATTAGGTGTAAAATTATCACTGGCAAGATACTCTGTGGAAGTGATAACCGACGGAGTTTTTTGTGTAAACGAATTAGTGCTTGCATTCCACTCAAAAATACCCCAATTGCTAGATCCAACATCTAACCATAAATTACCTGCTGAAGGATTAGACAATGGTCGAGTAGTTGTTCCGTTAAGGGCGCCCAAATCAACATCTGCTCTTTGAATATAAATTGTATTGCTGACCCCTAATGCACTGTATGCTGCCAACAATCCGTATTCGTTTTGTTCGTCACCGTTAATAGGTGCACCACCTGCTGTAGTTTTAAAAATTGGTGTCCCAAAAGTAGTAACCAGATCACGCTGACTAGTAATAGTATATACTTTGCCTGCATTTTCTGCTAATGTACCTGCTGCAAATGCAGTTCCGCCCGGTGCAACTTTATTTTCGGCGGTTGCTAACAAAAGGTAAGCTACAGATCCCAACGCTGCTGGTGCATAATTGCTTTCATCTATAACTGTTACTTGTACGCCTGGAGAAACTAATGCCATGTTTCATGTCCTCATTAAACTGTTAAAGATATTTATCGAAACATGAAAAATATAGGCAGTTTGGTTCACCTTTGCAAAGGTTTAGTAAATACAAACATGCAACGACCTACCTGTTTAGCCTGCAATCAAAACCCTTCTGCTATAAACTATATCGCAGAAGGGCGCTATCACTTTAGACGAATGTGTGATAGCTGTATTAGAAAAGGAAAAAAACTTAAGCCTCTCCCACCTATCTGGTTTAAAGCAGGATACAGGAAAAAACCTGTTTGTGAAAAATGTGGTTATAGGGCAAAATTCCCAGAAAAACAAATGACTGTTTTTCACTTGGACGGTAATTTACGAAATACAGACCGTATTAATTTAAAGACAGTGTGTTTAAATTGTAGAGTAGAAGTGTCTGCATCTAAACTGCCTTGGCGTGAAAGTCCGATTACACCAGATTTTTAAGTTGAGCATACAAGTCTTCAATTGACCCGTTATTGTCGATAACAAAATCAAAATCCGTAGCAGCCCAACTGTATTCACTGGCATGAACTTCGGGGTGTTGAATTGACATTAGTTCCGGGTTACGTCTGGCAACAGCAAACCAATCTGGATTCTGTCCTCTGGTAATTCTAATCACCCTACCGCCCGCATTGCGAATGCTGGATATCTCGTTGGGGAAACGGCAATCACTGATAACAATGTTGTCTTTACTTTGACGGATTTTATTTTCCACGCTGGCAATCCAAATTTCATCGTGGAATCCTTTTCGACAAACTTCTGTGCCCCAAAGTTGCAGGGCAAGTCTCGGAGTTAAATTTGGCATATTTAAACGAGCAGCCCACCATGGATCGATTTGCTCACGCCATTCTCGGGCTGTCTTTGTTCGGCCTTCTAGTAGATCTCGATCCCAACCAAACACAGACGCAACTGCATCTTTAAGAGTAGCTGCAAAGCTGTCCCTGCGAAATTCGTGAAAGTTGACCAAATAATCAGCGGCAGTGTCTTTGCCTGCGCCAATAAGACCGCAAATACCAATAATCATAGAAACTCCTAAGGAGTTGCTATTTTACATTATCCAATAACCCATGTCAACGGTTGTGATCCATCGACATAGTTGGCTAGATCTTTTTCGAGTTGTTCCATTTCAGCTTGGGCTTCTGCTAATAATGCTGCTCCGTTAAGTGTTGTTCCACCGCCCGGACCAGCGATAGTGCCAAATTTACCACGTGCTTGTCCCAATATGCTTTTGGAAAATGCAAGAGCATACTCTTGTAACCAAGGGTAAACTTGAGGGTCACTGAGCAACATACTGTCTGGCTTGTAGTTGTATATCCAAAGTAACACACTTTCAGGCTGATAATCGTTGGTTTCATCCTGATATGTTTGAAAAGAAATCTGTGTTCTTTGCAAAGCAGTGCCAGTTACACTAGCTGCACCAAGAGTTTGATTAGCTAATACTGTAATCACAGTGCTGGTAGCGTCAATAGTTTGTATTCTGTACTGTGTACTGTACCCTTGTACAGAACAATTTTGTATGTATATACTGCTGTTAACTTTTAATTTCGTTTGCGGAGCAGGAAGTACAATTGTAATGACACTGTTCACTACTGTATTTGCTGCGGTAATAGACGTCGGAGATACCACTACACCGTCATCGTAGGGAATTTTTCTCACAAGAGTCAGTTTTTTAGTCACACGATTCCATGTATAATTAATATAGCCCCCGAACATCATCATGGCTAATTCCTGGTACTGAGCAAATAATTCGTAGTTTGTTAATCCACCTACCCTACCAGCGACCAACATATAAGTGTTCAAATATCCCGATGCAAATGGTTCAAATTGACTGGCTGTGGTTCCTGTGGTACTGCCAATGCCTCGCCTAAAAATCTGCCGTACTTCCATTATATTGTTTGGCAAAATATATTCTTGTACATTGGGCAAGAGGTCTAAAAATGCGTAACTTTCTTCTACAGCATTTGATGCTTTTTGTCTGTATTTTGTTAATGCTTGTTTTATAGCAAGATCATAGTGCTCTTTGTCTAATTCAACATCCACAATCTGATCACCTAGTCGTAGCCGGATGTAATCAGTCATTTCATTGCGAAGCTGATTAAGAGTTTGAATCTGTTCGTTAGCCGCTATTGCACTTTCCTGGCTAATAAAACCTGGACCATCGAGACTCTTGACTCTAAGGCTCTGATCGTTTCGTAAATTGGGTTGTATTACAACTTCTGTCATAAAAAAGTCCTGTTAGCAATATTTAGCTAACAGGACTGTGGTTTGGGGAGTTAATCGTTATGCTGTTTTCAATAGCACAATATCTGCACTGATACGCCCGTTGAGCTTGGTTTCTGTGGCTTTGATCTCGTCCAAAAACTTACGCAACTGAATTTTTCCTGCCTTTGCAAACTCTTTGAGTTTTTCATCAGGCTTACGCAGAGTCTTGCAAACACTCTTATCAACGTCAAATCCATCAATCGAAGTTCCTTTGATAGTGAGCTGTTTGTAACTGGCAGCAATATATTTGCCCAATTTTCGAGTCTTGGTGTTATAAATCCACAACTCCTGAGATCCAATAATATCTGCAGGATTAATAGAAACAATTTTAAGGAGTTTGTCCTCTTTGGCGTACTTAAGTTTAGCCACCAACTTTTCTTTGCTAGGAGCTTTTTTAACTCTTGCTTTTTTAGTAGCTTTCTTGACACCACGATATTGCTCAATTGCTGCCAGCAGATCATCTATCCATTTAATGTGTTTTTTAAAATCTGCTGCTTTGTAATGACTGTAGCCTTCTTTTAGCTGAGGATCTGCTTTAAGTTGTGCTTCTTCTAGTTCAGCTTTTCTTTTTTGATATACGTTTTCGTATTTTGAAAGCTGACTTTGTACTACGTTGTTGTCTGTAAACCAGTTATAAAACTTTACAGTGGTATTATCTATGTCGTCGTACAGACCTTCCAATTCGCCGATCAGTTCGCTGGTTTTTTCTGACAGTCGGTCTTGTATTGTAGGCTTATAGACTTCGATGGGTTTTGCACTAGTTTCCACCAGTGCTTCGGGCTCAGCTTGCTCAATTGCACTGTCTATCGTTTTAATTAAGAATTCAGTATGACGAGCCCTAAATGTCATCCCAGCACGGCGGGCCATAATAAGACTACAGGCTGTCATCGGAATGCTTCGATCCGAACTGCGTTCAAATGCTTTAATCTGCTCTTTATTCCAACTTGGGATAGTTTTCATCCATTCTACCACATATTTTTTACAATCTTTTTGATTGTAATAATAGTTATAGTAGTAGAAACTACGACGAAGCAAGCTGTCGAATTGATCATCTGACCAGTCCACTGATTCTTCAGGCCACTGTGGCTCGCCGCCTGTGTATTTTTCATCCGCAAACAGCGGATTTCGAACTTTAGTTTCTTTATTTTTAATCTTAATTCCAGCAACAACTGCCATAATTTTCTCCTACTTAATCAAAAGTGCCATGATGATATACTGTTCCAATTGATCAATTGAAACTTCTAAATCTTTTTGTCTTCGTTCGTATTCGGCTGTGATACGTCCCAACCGTTTACATTCTACTTTTGCTTTATCTCGTTTTGTATTTAAATCTGTGACATTGTCATACATTTTTAACAGATCTCGTTTCACTTGCCCAGATGGGTACGAATGAATTTGTTTCCCGCAATCTACTATTCGATTTATCAATTTTAAATGGATAAAATGATCCGAATTTACAGTACTCTCCATTCCACTATTATACTAGAAACGGTTTTTTATGTCAACTTAACCATAAATATAAGATAAACGGAATCAAAAATGCCCAGACTTAGCATGTGGCGCGATAACCACACAAACGATTACAAATTTTTTGATAAAAGAATATCAGAAGAATTTACCATTGGTGGCACTGGTGTACTGTTGCACAAATACATTGGCACTAATGTACAAGCCAATGCGTATCCCACTGCAAACACCACTGTTTCTGGCAGAACATTATATTTTGGCAATGTAGCGCCATTTGAAGTTGGTCAAGCTGTAAGTGGCATAGGTATCGCAGCAAATACAATTATAACAGGAACAAATGTAACTATCAACACTGTTACTATAAGTGCCAATGTTACTTCTGCCATAACATCAGGACAACCACTTAATGTATACTGGAAAGATGCTACTCAACCTGTTTATCAAAATCAGAGTGCTTTAAATATCCAGGATTTATTGTTTTTAGAAAATAGGGATCGAAAATATGATACTTCCGTCTATACTCTTCGGGGTGTTTATACTGTTAATGATAATGATTTTGATTTAAAACAATTCGGTATCTTTTTAAGTGCAGACACTGTTTATATGACTTTCCATCTCAATGACACTGTGGCATCACTGGGTCGTAAAATTATGAGCGGAGATGTGTTAGAACTACAGCACAAGAAAGATTACTACCCGTTAAATGAAGATATACCAGCTGTGTTAAAAAGATATTATGTAGTACAAGATGCCAGTTTCGCAGCAGAAGGATTTAGCCAAACTTGGTGGCCGCACTTATGGCGGGTAAAACTTACACCTCTGGTAGACAGTCAAGAATACAAAGACATCATCAACCAGCTTGTTCCAGGCAGTGCCAACAATACTCCTATAGGAAACTACGTGAGTACATTAGACAAACTTATTTCGATCAATGACGCAATTATTCAGCAAGCAGAAATTAATGTACCCAAGAGCGGCACTGATATTAATGATTTGTACATTGAACCCATAAACCCCGACGGCAGTCCGGGCGATCCAACAGGACAAACTGTGGATTTAACAAATTTATTTGTAGATTCAACCTTGGATTTTACAAATACTCAACCAACTACGCCAGACTCCAATGTGCCTGCATATCTTGGGGGAGACGATATACCCCCTAACGGATGGCCTGTTACTGCTGGAACAAGTTTTCCAGCCAGCCCAACCATTGGAGACTATGTTCTAAGAACAGACTATGTTCCTAATCGTTTGTTCCGTTATAACGGCACAAGATGGATTAAAATCGAAGACGGTGTTCGTACCAATCTTACTCCAGGTCCGGACAACAAAACTCAGCGTAGTATCTTTGTTAACGATACTTCTACTTACGTCAACAACGAAGGACAAACTATGCCTACTAGACAAAGTCTTAGCAAGGCACTTACTCCCCGAGCTGACAATTAATATGTGCATCTAATAGAAAGAAAGAAACAATGAGTTTACAAAGTTTTTTTTACGATCAACAAATAAGAAGATATATCATACAATTTATTCGTATGGTTTCAAACTTTCAAGTGGAATTTGGCAGAGATCGTAACAGTGTTATAGCATTACAACGAGTTCCTGTAATATACGGCGATAGCAGTAGACAAGTTGCCAGCATTATTCAACAGAACAGCGAAAATGTTTTAAATGCAGTTCCAGCAATGGCTGTGTACGTTAGTGGTCTTACCTACGATCGAGAAAGATTGCAAAATCCCACTTATGTAGGTAAGTTAAATCTTCGAGAAAGATATTTTGATCCCTCAACTGGTCAAATGAGTACCACACAAGGCGATGTGTTTACTGTAGAACGCTTGATGCCTGTGCCATATAAACTTACATTGAATTTAGATATTTGGACCAGTAATACTGAACAAAAACTACAACTGTTAGAACAATTAACTATATTATTCAATCCTGCTTTAGAAATTCAAAGCACTGACAATTACATCGATTGGACCAGTATTACCTATGTTCTACTAACCAATGTGAATTGGAGTTCCAGAACCGTGCCAATGGGCACTGATAACCCAATTGATGTTGCAACACTGACTTTTGAATTGCCTATTTTTATCAGTGCTCCTGCACTAGTAAAGAAGTTAGGGGTAGTGCAAAAAATTATTGCCAGTATATTTGACGGATCTGGCGGAATTAACGAAGCCATCTACGATGACGAAAAGTTACTGTCCCGGCAGTATTTTACACCATTGACTTATGGTGTTATATTATTTGATAACGAACTTCGACTGGTAAAATACGATCAGCACGTTACAGAAGACTTTGGTGTTCAAGTTATCAAAGAATTGTTAGCACCGGTTACAGCGAATGCCAACGTCATATTGTCTGACACTGACGGAATTTCGAATAATATGGTTATATCCGGATTGAGCATTACCAGCAATGCCAGTCCGACTATTACAACTGTGCCGAACTGTATAGTAATTGGAATCAACGGAGATACTGTAACTGCCAGTAATTTAATCACAGGAAACATCGGAGACAGGATTGTGTTCACTGCTACCACTCGTAAAGAGGGCCCGTCTGAACCATGGAGAGATCTAATCAATGTTTATGGAAATTTGGTAAATGGAACTAGTACTATTAGATTAGAACTCGACGACGGCAATGAAGTTATCGGCACTGTAGCCTATAATCCCGTTGACGACACTGCGTTGTTATGGACCCCAGACATTGATACTATTCCTGTAAACACATTAGAACCGGTAAATGCTATCATCGATCCGCAAAGTGCTAGACCAAATAAAAATTTACAGGATTTAGCCGATGGAACTCGATACTTATTAGTCAATGACTATGTGTCTGCGTCTGGCGCTCAGCCAGCATACAATTGGTTGGGAATTGACAATACTCTAATAGAAGCGTATGCTAATGACATTATAGAATTTAATGGACAACATTGGGCTGTAGTATTTTCTAGTAGATACGAAACTCAAACCGAATACGTAACAAATTTAACAACTGGAACTCAATACAAGTGGAACGGATCAAGCTGGTCCAAGAGTTATGAAGGTTTTTATCCTGCAGGAAAATGGCAACTGACAATATAAAAGAAGGATGTGGAGCATTAATTTATTGCACATCAACTCACAGATATTTGTTCTTATTAAGAAATGACAGTAAATTTCCTAATACATGGGGGATAGTGGGCGGTAAAATAGAACAAAATGAAACAATACTGCAAGGATTAGAACGAGAAATTAAAGAAGAATTAGGCGGTCAAATTGACGGTGCTAAAATTATTCCCATCGAAAAATATACCAGCAACAATAACAGATTTGTATATCATACTTTTCTAATAAAAGTAGAAGAAGAATTTGTACCTATCCTGAATCACGAACACCTAGGATATTGTTGGGTGCCCATAGACTTACACCCAACCCCATTGCATCCTGGTGTCCACAGAACTTTTAAATTTAAAAATATTAAAGAAAAAATTAAATTACACGAAAAAATCACAGGTTAAAAACTAGACTAGTTCTTGGTTCTGTGCTGTGATTGGGAGGTACTTCGTGGTAAAGCCAAGATGGCCACATTAGTAGTAATCCAGGGTAAGGCTTGTATTCTGTTTTAGCTAAACTGTACCAATTGGCAGGATCCTTGATCATAAACATATAATCAAAGAAGTCTTTAAAAGGTTGATTAGGATAAAAAATAATATTGCTACTACCAGGTGGAGTTTTTATATAATAAATTCCGCTAATAGTACATTGACTGTGCAAATGTTTGGGATGATTACTTCCCTGTTTAAAACTATTCGCAAATAGAAATGGTTTCCACGGAACTTTAACAGAATCGTACCCCTGTAATTCTAAGAAATTACAGGCCTGTTGCTGTATAAAAGATACAAACGATGCGAACTGTGGCTCTGTGGTAAGATTTCTTGTCCCGTAGGTTGTTTGTCCATTATAATAAAATTCTTCGTTTAATCTAGTAGATGGATTGTTAAAGATATCGTCTAAGGCCTCAGACATTGGATCTAACCAATCTAAGTGATCGGACCGTCCGATGACGCTGGGAAACCAATGATCTAAATTCATTTCAATATTTGTTAAAAAATAGTTGAATACTAAGTCTAGGATGTTCTGCTATTGCAGTTACCATCGATGTAGCATGAAAAATAGGAGGCTTAAACCAGACCATTAAATTTTCATGCGGATAAACCCATCCTTGGCCAGCGTCGGGATCATCATATAAAAATAAGCCTCCCCAGTTCCAATTCCAATTTTCATTAATATAAATTGTACTGCTCAGTCTGGGATTATCATCGCTGGCGTCATGATGAAAATTAATTTGACTGCCTGGTAGCCAAATATGCATAAAGCAATTCAGATTTGCATATTCCTTGAATATTGGATCCATTGCTTGATATTTTTCAATCAAGTAGTCTCTGAATTCAGGTATAGGCAATATTAAAACAGGAGCATAAGATCCTGCTTCTAACCCTTTACCCCAGCGACCCATATGATTAACTTCAAAAACAGCTTGCCCTCTAGATGTTTCGAATTTTTTTCTAAGTGCTGATAGTACATCACTGTCGAGAAAGTTAGGAACCTTATAAATCATTGTTATACCTTTTAAAATTCTGTTGTTATAAAGAAAAGCTGAAATAATCTGCCCGTTTCCATGTCAGATCCAAAATAATCTAAGCTGTTATGAAACTGCTCACTGCGATATAAAACTAATCGATTATATCGATTTGCTACAGTATCACACAATTCCCATTTGGTCATGTCCTGTGATTCGTATTCTTCTAATTCGCTGGCAATTGCAGCCCCAGTTTTTTTGTAACGATATAAACCTGTGCCCCCACTTAACGGAGCATCAGGTGTTAAATATAATACCCCAGCCCAAGTATTATAATGATCTGTGTGGATCCAACTGCGATCTCGTGCAAATGCCATTTCAAAACTGCCAGTGGATCCGTCTGACTCATTCCAATTGGTGACTAGGCCGCCTGCGTTACGTAAGATATTTTGTACAGTATCTTTAGTGCCTTGGTTTAAAAATGATTTAGTTCGGCGGCCCGGAAAATTAGCTTGTTTAGTAAACTCTTGACTAAGTGCAAAAGACCGAACTCCGTCAGGATTACTATAAAAATTATCCACAATAATTAAATTTGTTTTCATAATTAATAAACAGTGTCAAAAAAGAACAGCTGAAATAAACGACCATCGTGTAGATTGCTGCCAAAATAGTCTAAACTACTGTGGAATAAATCGCCACGGTATAAGACTAATCGATTATATTTGTTGGCCATTATATCGTATAAGTCCCATTTAGTCATGTCTTGTGCATCGTAGGACCTATCTCCCATTTCAGCAGCAGTAGTTGCACCGTTTTCTTTATATCTGAATAGACCAGTACCACTACTTATTGGAGCATCGGGTGTTAGATACAATACCCCAGCCCATTTATTAAAATGGTCCGTGTGTATCCAACTGCGATCTGCTGCTGTGGTAAGTTGATATGCCCCAGTATATCCATCTTTTTCATACCAATTAGTCACTTCACCACCTGCATTCCAAATTATTGTTTGCACAGTTTCTTTGAGATCTGGTGTAAGAAAACTTTTGGTCCTTGCTCCGGGATAGTTACCGGTGACATCAAACGGTTGTTGTAGTGCAAAACTTCTGACAGAATCTGGATCGCTATAGAAATTATCAGTGATTAATAGATTAGTTTTCATATATTGTACTTATTCAAGCAAAACTGTGTAAAGTAAATTATTTTCGTCTTCAAACATTGACGGTTTATTCAACGCTTTTTCAATTTCATCTTCTATTCTTTGATAAATTGTTTTTTCCCAATAGGGCTTGGCTGCTTCAAAATTTTCATGAAGATATGGCAGCATTTCGTCGTATACGTCAGGTGTTAAATTTTCGAGAATGTTCTCGAGTTCTTCTATTGTGTTAAATTGAATAATACCTTTGGGATTGAAATATTTTTCAATGTTTGTGCATCCATAATAAATGGGCACTGTTAAAGTTTTAAAACAGTCCAACAGTTTTTCAGTAAACATGTTTGTCATAATTTGATTTTCGCAGGCAATGTTAAATTTTGCATTTGCAAAAAACGGATCTTTACTGGGTACTCTTGGGGGACTACGATGCCATAACAAATCAAATTCACCTATAGATTTTATTTTTTCAAATCGGCGCATTATCATATATCGCATATGATAAGCAGTGCCATTTAATTTGCTGCTCATCATATAACTAATTTGATTTCTTTTTTCTAGTTTTAGATCGTCGGATATCCAAGACCCAACAGGACAGAATTCTACAGCATTAGGCAAGGACAACAATCTATCATCATAGGTCAGTACCAAATCAAAATTTTGATAATTTTCTTGTACCAGCCCGCAAAACATTATATAAAGATTAGGAGGTTCACTTTGCATTAATACTTTAAACTCTGCGTCTGGACAACTATTAATATTGTCCACGCTGAGTGAAATACGTTTGTTAAATTGTTTTGTGAAACGATGCAGACTGTCAAGTCCGTACCCTGGCATATATCCTATTTGTTTAATAATGTGCATTTAATACCTCACCCAATCCCCAGTAACACCACAGCGACCATCCACAGTCCAATCAACAATGATTACATCTTTGAGAAGACCAAACAATCTCAAATACAGATGTAATGTATATTCGACATCTTGATGATAATACTTGCCGTGTTCTGCTGCCATCTGTGCAGATGCTGCTATTATTGCTTCGTACTGATCAATTTTTTGATTTCCCATGGCATGTGCTACAGTATAAAATCCATAAAGTTTATTGTCAACTAATAAATCCCGGGGCAGTTGTACTTCTGTTAAAAAATTAATATGCTCATTGTCCCACATAAGTTCTTTTTTCATAAAAAACTTATCTGTATTTTCAGGAGTAAACAAATCTGTATTGTAATTATCTGATAGTGTGTAACGAGCGCATATCTTTGTTACAAAATTATATTTTTGTAATTCTTTTTTATAATGTTTAAAAAATTCCAGTATCATCAAACATTCGCAGTATGATTTCGACGAATGAGTCCTTACTATGTCTGCTACCGCAGGATTTAGTTCTTGTAGTTTAATATAATGAAGATTCTTTACGCCTATACAATTTAATTGATCGAATGTCCTAGCAGACGAATCTATTAAGTAAATAGGTGCCGAAGGATCTTTCTCACTGAGATTAGTTATAGTTTTAATTGTTTGAACCAGTCTTTCATTGGTAGAAAAGACTGTGCGTTTCCTTGTCCCTTTAAAATTGCGAGCAGGATCTAACTCGATACTTGAGGTAACAAAAAATGCATGATTCATTTTTAAACTCGCACTATCCTTTTTAAACTATTGCTAAACACCACAGCCGCATTACTAAAGTTACTGTCTCTGCATATCATGCCACCACACCGAGCCAATGTCATTGCTTCCATAAAGCTTTCTTGCCAAAATCTTTTATGAAAAAAAGCATCATATTCCCAGGACCATTGCCATCGTTCTGTAATTTGTTCGGTGGGCAATCTCCATAAATTTGGATAGTATCTAATTATATGCCCGTATCGTTGTTCCATCTTTACCAAAGATTCAACGTTGTCTGTGGCTACATACAGCCCATCCCAGTCACCAGTGGCTAGCTGATTGTCAATGGTTCGACAATAATCTTCGTGCGTAATTAGATTATAATTAGTATGAACTGCCATAGTGGTCATTCTTACGTGAACACCCAGAGTGCGTGAATTAATATTAACTAATTTACATAAGTTATCCACTTTAGTGGTAATTTCATTATTAATATGAATCTTATTAAGCACACGCTTATAGTCTGACAATCTATTACTGTCTTCTATAGGGCTGTTTTTTGTGTACATTTTGCCAATTGGCAAAAATCCTTTATACTCGTAGGTCTTATCTGTGGTTTGATTTAATACGTATCCCATGATATGATCATAAGGATGTTCTATTCCGTAACTTTGCATGGCTGTTCTATTTCTCACAATGTGATCCACTGCTTCTTGAAGATACTCGTCATTCCTTGTGTCTTCTTCAAAAGCACTCAAAGTTAAAAATACATTGTCAAAATCAATGTCTGCTAACGGTATAACTCCGCATTGCAGAAATCGACTAAAAGGGCCGCCGCCGGGCATTACATAGATATGATTTTTCATTTTATTTCTTCCATCCAATGTGCAATCATTTCATCCAACATTGTTTCAAAAGTATATTTTGGTTTCCATCCTAGTTCACTGCGTATAGGTGCGCTGTCGCCTTTAAGGAACTTTAATTCTTCGGGCCGTAAAAATTTTTGATTTTGAACTACATAATTTTCGTAGTTCATGTCCAGACTGTCAAACACATATTTACAAAGTTCTCGAACTGTATGACTTTCTCCTGTGGCCACTACCCAATCTCTGGGCGTGTCACTGTTAGTGATTAAATGCATGGCTCGGACATAATCGTAACTGTGTCCCCAATCCCTGCTACTGTCTAGGTTGCCGAGTTCTAATTTGTCTGTTAGTCCTCGTTTAATTTCTACTGCTGTCTTAACAACTTTGTTAGTCACAAAGTTTGTGCCGCGGCGCGGACTTTCATGATTAAACAAAATTCCGTTACAGGCATGTAGCTTATAAGCATCTCGGTAATGACGAGTCAAGTTGTAACCCATAACTTTACTACATCCGTATGGACTAACTGGAACCATTGGAGTTGTTAATCTTTGTACTCCATCGGAATCTATACTGTTTCCAAACATTTCACTGGAACTGGCTTGGTAAAACTTTGCGCCAGGACAAAATTGTCTGTACGCTTCCAACATGTTTAGTACACCCAAACTATTTGTTTTAATGGTAAATGCAGGCATATCAAAGCTAATACGCACATGACTCATTGCTCCAAGGTTGTAAATCTCGTCTGGCTTTACTTGATTGACCACATTGGCAATACTCATTTCGTCCGTTAAATCGCCATAGATGCGTGTAATCTTATCGTTGATATGTTCTAATCTACTACTCTGTCCTTCGGGTACACTGTGACGACGAACAATGCCGTACACATCATAGTTTAAACTTAACAGGTACTCTGACAGATAACTACCGTCTTGTCCATTAATACCTGTAATCAATGCTTTCTTTTTCATGTTATTCTTTCCACAATTTCTTTTTACTCAGATCCGCATAGTTTTCCCAACTACCACAATCGGGTGTATCGTCGGGCACTTGATCCATTAGGATTATACCTCGAGCGGCATCTTCGGGAGTCATGTACATATGCCAGCCACATACGTCTGCATCATCGTCCCATTGACTTACGTCTAAATCTCTGCCATCGTATCTTGCTTTGCACAGCCAATCGTAGGCTTGTTTATCATCAGTTAGAATCATGCCGCCGCGACCAATGGGAATACGTTTTTTAATTTGAAAACTAACTACGTGCATACCTCCCAGGTACATGCCTCGGCGCCATCGAGTTGCTGCATCCCAGACTGGATAGGGTTTCAATTGATACGCACCGCTCCACTGTTCATCTCTGAATGTGGGATGACAACCTGCATGTTTAATATACATAGGAATACTTTGGTACGTATGTTTAGGTATTTCTACTAGCCCTTGTGCATTTAAATACTTCAAACTTAGGAATACTCCATGTGTGCAACAATCTACACTTATACCGTATTTTGCTCCGGCAAACTCTGCAACTTTTCTTTCAAATATACCAACAACATCTCGGGGATCATCCCAATGGTATCCTAGTTGCTTGACTAAATCCAACTCAGGACGTTGAAATTCTTTTGGTAATTTGCCCGAAGGCCAACTATTAAATTTGCTCATTGGTATTTGTATCCTAATTTTTCTGCATAATCGTATGCTTGGTGCATTTCTCGTTTTCGAATTGGTCGAGCAGGATTACCAGCATACACTGTCCAAGGCTCAGTATCTTCTTTAAGTAAACTGTTTGCGCCCAGTACACTGCCTTCAGCCATGGTAACGCCGGGTAAAATTACACTGTTAGCCAATGCCCCACTGAATCTCTTAAGTGTAATTGGCCATAGTTGTTGTTCATCTTGATATTCTTTGGGAATCAGTGGGCCAATTAGTCCTGCTCCATGAAACGTTTCACTGCCGCAAATGTACTTAGACCCCACACTGAGAAAACAAAAGTCTTCGACATACAGTGCAGTTTCCTTGCCACCTATAACTGCTACTTGCGGGCTAATATGAACATAGTCTCCAATGTCTAATTTAGTAGTACAATAGAAAAAACTGTCTATGGCTACATGATTACCAATCTTACATAGTTCAGGTCTGCGTATTTCTGCGCTGGGACTGATGTAAACATCGTCACCTTTGATCATAGAAATACCTTGTCCAGTGCTTGCCCTTGATATGGGCCAGTTTTATATTCATAGACCACAGTGTCGTCTTCTAGTATCAAATATGTATGGCCACCTTCAAAGGTCATACTACAATCACCTACATTGATGACTTGTTTTTCTAATAGAGCTCCGTCTGTGTCGTAGAAACTGACTTCTACGCTGCCTTTGATCACTACCCAAGATTCTTGTGCAATAATTTGCTCAACTGGTGTTGGCTTCCAGATGTGTTGATGCGGCCGGAATGTTTTACCTTTGGCCATGCGTAAGGTAGCTAACTGCAAAAACTGATGTTCTTCGGCTACTTCATTGCGATCTGTGATATCGCTGAGACGATATACAGTATGAAGATGTTTTGCGGGATTTAATTTGCTGTAAATTTTATACATGATAAAAATTGTTAATTTTAATTTTGTTAAGCCATTCGTGAAATTTGTCGTGAATAACTTCATCGCTGAAATTTTGCATGGCCCAATTTCTACAATTTTGTGGATCTAATTCCTGTACTTGTTCAGCAGCTCTGACAAACGATCCAAAATCTTTACAACGAAAGCCAGTTACCCCGTGTACTACACTGTCCACATACCCACCCCAATCTGTGGCCAGCACCGGAGTTCCGCAGAATTGTGCTTCAGCAGCAATATTACCAAATGGTTCAATGTAGTGTGTGGGACACATTAAACATTGGGCACTGCCTATCAGTTTGCTGCGCTGTTCAGGATTTACATAACCCACTAGCTCAACATGAGAGGGCACGTTCCTATATCCTAAATGTTTTAAGTCTGTAGCGGGACCAGCAATATAAAGTTTTTTACCCAAT
>Ga0315903_10000767_pt1 | contig 48217 bp, 43 predicted proteins | sample LakEriMetagenome_7_FD_203524 | JGI IMG/M metagenome (GOLD analysis project Ga0315903, IMG submission 203524) | Freshwater fungal communities from buoy surface, Lake Erie, Ohio, United States - Buoy 2 MA119 | ecosystem: Environmental > Aquatic > Freshwater > Lake | place: USA: Lake Erie, Ohio... | reverse complement strand
GCCCCGAACTGGCGGCGCTCGTGCAGGTAAGGCAAGGCGAGGTCGAGCGCCGCCGCCATGATGCCGAGCGGGCCGCCGGCGAGCACGGCGCGCTCGTAATCGAGGCCGCTCATCAGCACCCGCGTGCCGCCGTGCAGCTCGCCGAGCAGGTTCTCCGCCGGGACCACGCAGTCCTCGAGCACGAGCTCGCAGGTGTTCGAGCCGCGCATGCCCAGCTTGTCGAGCTTGGGCGAGCGCGAAAAGCCGGGAAAACCGCTCTCGACGATGAACGCGCTGACGCCGCGCGGCGCCGCCGCCGGGTCGGTACGTGCGTAGAGCACGACGACATCGGCGTCCGGGCCGTTGGTGATCCACATCTTGCGGCCGTTGAGCACGTACGCATCGCCACGACGCTCGGCACGCGTCTGCATCGAGAGCACGTCGGACCCCGCCCCGGGCTCGGACATGGCGAGCGCACCGATCCATTCCCCGGACACCAACCTGGGGAGGTAGCGGTCGCGCTGCGCGTCGCTGCCGTTCAGGCGGATCTGGTTGACGCAGAGGTTCGAGTGCGCGCCGTAACTGAGCCCCACGGAGGCCGACGCGCGCGAGATCTCCTCCATCGCGACCACGTGGGCGAGGTAGCCGAGGTCCGATCCGCCCCAACGGTCGGGGACCGTGAGCCCGAGCAGGCCCTGCGATCCGAGTTCCCGCCAAAGACCGGCCGGGAACTGGTTGCTGCGGTCGATGTCGGCCGCGAGCGGCGCGATGCGCGCCTGCGCGAACCGGCGCACCGCCTCGCGCACCTCGGCAGCAGAGTCGCCCTCGACGGGATCGATCGCGAACGCTTCCAACCCGGGCATGTCTTGCCTCCGACCTCGATGATGGTAGGATTGTCCGACAATATAATGGTGTCCTGCAATAGCGCGAGCGCGCGGCGGGACAGGGAGGTGACATGGCGATCCTCGAATCCGCGCTCGACCCGGGCAGCGCGCCGTTCCGCGAGCGCGCGGCAGCGATGCGCGCGCTGGTGGACGACCTGCGGACCAAGCTCGACGCGGCCGCCGCAGGCGGCGGTGAGGCCGCCCGCGCCCGTCACCTCGCCCGCGGCAAATTGCTGCCCCGCGAGCGCATCGAGACGCTGCTCGACCCGGGGTCGCCATTCCTCGAACTCTCGCCGCTCGCCGCCTGCGGGATGTACGGCGACGAGGCCCCCTGTGCCGGGATCATCACCGGCATCGGCCGCATCGCCGGCCGCGAGTGCGTGATCGTCTGCAACGATGCCACGGTCAAGGGCGGCACCTACTATCCCGTCACCGTCAAGAAACACCTGCGCGCACAGGAGATCGCCCGCGAGAACCGCCTGCCCTGCGTCTACCTCGTCGATTCGGGCGGCGCCAACCTGCCGAACCAGGACGAGGTGTTCGCCGACCGCGAGCATTTCGGGCGGATCTTCTTCAATCAAGCGAACCTGTCGGCCGAGGGGATCGCGCAGATCGCCGTGGTGCTCGGCAGCTGCACGGCCGGGGGCGCCTATGTGCCCGCGATGAGCGACGAGTCGGTGATCGTGCGCGAGCAGGGGACGATCTTCCTCGGCGGACCGCCGCTCGTGAAAGCGGCGACCGGCGAGGAGGTGAGCGCCGAAGACTTGGGCGGCGGTGACGTACATACGCGCCTGTCCGGGGTCGTCGACCATCTGGCCGCGGACGATGCCGACGCCCTCGCCCGAGCCCGCGGCATCGTCGCGCGTCTCGGCGCGGCGCACCGGCCATCGGTCGTGCTGCGCGAACCGCGGCCGCCCCGCTACCCGACCGCGGACCTGCACGGCGTCGTGCCGACGGACCTGCGCACGCCGTTCGACATCCGCGAGGTCATCGCACGGCTGGTCGATGACAGCGAGTTCGACGAGTTCAAGGCGCGTTACGGCACCACGCTCGTCACCGGTTTCGCGCACATCGAGGGCATCCCGGTCGCGATCGTCGCCAACAACGGCATCCTGTTCTCGGAGTCGGCGGTCAAGGGCGCGCACTTCGTCGAACTCGCCTGCCAGCGCCGCATCCCGCTCGTCTTCCTGCAGAACATCACCGGCTTCATGGTCGGCCGAAAGTACGAGAACGAGGGCATCGCCAAGCACGGCGCGAAGATGGTGACCGCGGTCGCCTGCGCCAAGGTGCCCAAGCTCACCGTCGTGGTCGGCGGCAGCTTCGGCGCCGGCAACTATGCGATGTGCGGACGGGCGTATTCGCCGCGGCTCCTCTGGATGTGGCCGAACGCGCGGATCAGCGTCATGGGCGGCGAGCAGGCGGCGCAGGTGCTGGCGCGGGTGCGCCGCGACGGCATCGAGGCCAAGGGCGGCGACTGGAGCGATGAGGATCAGCAGACCTTCATGGACCCGATCCGCCGCCAATACGAGGTCCAAGGCCATCCCTACTACGCGAGTGCACGCCTCTGGGACGACGGTGTCATCGATCCGGCGGACACCCGCCGGGTGCTGGCACTCGGCCTCGCGGCGACGCTGAACGCGCCGATCCCCGAGACGCGCTTCGGCGTGTTCCGCATGTGAGGACGACCCGATGATGCAGCACCCAGACGGATCCGGGACCGTAGGGCTCGAGTTGGAGCGCGAGGGCGGTATCGCACGGCTCTGGCTTGCGCGACCCGAGCGGCGCAACGCCCTCGATGAGGCAGTGATGGACGCCTTGACCACCGCATTGCAGCAGCTCGCCGCGGATGACTCGGTGCGGGTGTTGGTGCTCGGCGGGCGCGGCAAGGCGTTCTGCGCCGGCGCCGACCTCGACTGGATGCGACGCGCCGCCACCTACGACCGCGAGCAGAACATCGCCGACGCCGGGCGGTTCGCGCGCCTGCTGCAGGCGCTCGACGGCTCGCCCAAGCCCACGATCGCGCGGGTGCATGGCGCCTGCTTCGCAGGCGCCATCGGCCTGGCCGCCGCCTGCGACCTCGCGATCGCCGCGGATGACAGCCGCTTCTGCTTCACGGAGACGAAGCTCGGGATCGTGCCGGCGATGATCTCACCCTACGTGCTGCGGGCGGTCGGCTACCGACAAGCGATGCGGTACATGACGACCGCCGAGGCTTTCGACGCGGCGACCGCACTGCGCATCGGGCTCGTACACGAGTGCGTGGCGCCGGAGGGCCTGGATGCGGCCATCGCGCCGCTCGCGGCCGCCCTCGAGGCCTGCGGCCCACGGGCGCTGGCCGAGACCAAGCGGCTGCTGCGCGGCATCGCGGACCGGCCGATCGACGAGGCTCTCATCCGGCGCACCGCCGAGTGCATCGCCGACGCCCGTGCCTCCGACGAGGCGCGCACGCGGCTCGGCGCGGTGCTCGCGGCCGCCGAAGCCCGGCGGGAGAAGCCATGACAGCGCCCTCGCCCCGCCTGCCGCGCCGGCTGCTGATCGCCAACCGCGGCGAGATCGCCTGCCGGATCATCCGCACGGCCCGGCGTCTCGGCATCGAGACGGTCGCCGTGCACTCGGACGCCGACGCGGGCGCATGGCATGTACGTCTCGCGGACCGTGCCGAACGCATCGGACCGGCGGCCGCTGCGCAGAGTTATCTCGACATCGACGCGCTGCTCGCCGCCGCGCGGCGCAGCGGCGCCGATGCCGTGCATCCCGGATACGGGTTCCTGTCCGAGAACGCGCGCTTCGCCGAAGCCTGCGCCGACGCAGGTCTCGTCTTCGTCGGCCCGCCGCCCGCAGCGATCCGGGCGATGGGCTCGAAATCCGAGGCCAAGCGGCTGCTCGAGGAGGCCGGCGTGCCGCTCGCGCCCGGGTATCACGGCGAGCGACAGGAACCGGCACACCTCGCGGCCGAGGCCGCCCGCATCGGCTGGCCGCTGCTCATCAAGGCGAGCGCAGGCGGCGGCGGCAAGGGCATCCGGCGCGTGGACCGCGCCGAGGACTTCGCGGCGGCGCTCGCCGCCTGCCAACGCGAGGCGCAGTCGAGTTTCGGCGACGCGCGCGTGCTGCTCGAGAAGTTCATCGAGCGGCCCCGTCACATCGAGATCCAGGTCTTCGCCGACCGCCACGGCGGCTGCATCCACCTCGGCGAGCGCGACTGCTCGATCCAGCGGCGCCACCAAAAAGTCCTCGAGGAGGCGCCTGCGCCCGGCATGACCGCAGAGCGCCGCGCCGCCATGGGTCGCGCCGCGGTCGCCGCTGCGCAACGCGTCGGATATGTCGGCGCCGGCACCGTCGAGTTCATCGCCGCCCCGGACGGCACGTTCTTCTTCATGGAGATGAACACGCGGCTGCAGGTCGAGCATCCGGTGACGGAGAAGATCACCGGGCTGGACCTCGTCGAGTGGCAATTGCGCATCGCCGGCGGCGAGCCCCTGCCGCTCGCACAGGAGCAGGTCCGGCTCGACGGACACGCCATCGAAGTGCGCCTCTATGCCGAGGACCCCTCGCGCGGGTTCCTGCCCTCGCCCGGCCGACTGCTGGCCTGGCAGGCACCGGAGCAGCGGCCGGGTGTGCGCATCGACGCGGGTGTCGAGACCGGCGATGAGATCACGCCGCACTACGACGCCATGATCGCCAAGATCATCGCGCACGGCTCGCACCGCACCGAGGCGCTCGACCGCCTGCAGGCGGCGCTGCGCGATACCGTCGTCGCCGGCCCGCGTACCAACCTCGGGTTTCTGCGCCGCCTGCTCGCGACCCGCTCGGTCCGCGAATGCGACCTCGACACCGCGCTCATCGAGCGCGAGCACGCGGCCTTGCAGGAGACGACCGATCCTGTCCCGGAGTTGCTGTGGTCTGGCGCACTCGTGGCCTGGCTCCTCCAAGAGCACGATCACGCCTCGCGTGACCGACAGGGCGCCCGCTCACCTTGGGACGCGACGGACGGATTCCGCCTGGTCGGCAGCGCTCGACGTCGCCTGACCGTCGAAGCGGGCGACGAACGACGCAAGGCGTGGCTCACGCCGCAGGCGGACGGCTGGCAGCTTCGATGGGACGATGGCCCGGCATGCGCGCTGCAGGCGGCGCCCGACGGCAGCGGTCGGCTGCGGGTATCGATCGATGGCAGCCGCTGCACGATCTCGGTGGTCGTGCTGCAGGGCCCCGGCCACGGCGGCACGGTACACGCGAGCGCCGAAGGCCGGGACGCGACCCTGCGCATCCTCGACCCCCGCGATCCGGTCGGTACCGCCGAAACGCTCGATCACGGACTGCGGGCCCCGATGCCCGGACGCATCGTCGCAATCCTCGTGCGGGCGGGCGACCGCGTCCGCCGCGGCACGCCCCTGCTCGCGCTCGAAGCCATGAAGATGGAGCATGTGCTGACCGCCCCTGCAGACGGCATCGTCTCGCAGCTCCGCGCCAGCGAAGGCGCACAGGTGGCAGAAGGCGTCACACTGGTCGAATTCGAGCCAGACTGAGTTCGGGCCCGACCGAGCCCCGTTTTCACCACCCTGAAACGACACCGCCGGTGCCGCTTGCGCGACACCGGCGGTGGAGCCGGTCTGCAGGCCGGACCCTAAGGCCCGAACTGCGGCATGGGCCGGACTTACTGCGGCTTGTCGCAGTCCGTACGGCGCAGGACGACGCGGCGGTTCTCCGCGCGGCCCTCGGCGGTCTTGTTGTCCGCCACCGGCTGGCTCTCGCCGAAACCGGTCGGGACCATGCGCGAGTCCGCGATGCCCTGGGCAGCGAGGTAAGCGCGGACGGTCTCGGCGCGACGCTCGGAGAGCTTCTGGTTGTACGCATCGGAGCCGATCGAGTCCGTGTGGCCCTCGATGACGCCGCTCGTCCAGTTGAGGCGCTTGAGCTCCGCCACCGCCGCATCGAGCTGGGCCTTGTCCGAATCGGTCAGTGCCGACGAGTCGAAGGCGAAGTTCAGCTTGAGCGTGAGGTCGCAGGGGCAGCCCTGCGGACCGACGCGCGTGCCGCGCGGGGTGTCCGGGCACATGTCGTTCGGGTCGATGACGCCGTCGCCGTCGCTGTCGAGCGGGGCAGCCGGCTTCGGCACCACCGCGGGCGCGATCGCCGCGACGGCGACCACCGCCGGGGCAGCCGTGGCGCCGAAGCGGTAGCCGAGGTTGACCGAGTAGATCATCGGATCGAGGGCGACGTCGCCGACGCGGTTGCCGTTCAGCTTGACCTTCGAGTCCATGTCGACCCAGCGGGCCGAGAGGTTCACGAAGAAGCGCTGGGTGACGCCGAGGTCGATGCCGGCGACGGCGGTCGGGCCCCAGGAGCGGCCCAGGGAAAGCCCGGCCGGCTGCTCGCCCGAGAACTGGGCGTAGCCGACGCCCGCGCCCAGGTAGGGACGCGCGCGACCGAGCGGGTTGAAGTGGTACTGGCCGGTCAGCGTCTGGATGAGCGGCTCGACCTTGCCGAACGGCGTGCTCGCCGTGGCGGTGTCGGAGGTGGTGCGATGGTTCTGTGCCGGGGCAGCGAAGAGCTCGAGGCCCCACTTCTGCGACAGCATGGCCGTCACGTCGAAGGAGAAGCCGGTGTCGTCATCGACGCCGAGCTTCGCCGTCGGCGACAGCGCGAGGTCGCGGGACTTCGGGTCGACCTGGCTCACGCCACCGCGGACGATCCAGTCGGTGCGCTCCCAGGGAGCCTCGGCGGAGGCGACCGGCGCGAGCAGCGCGGCGCCCAAAAGAAAGGTGGCCACAACGGCCGGACGGGTGTTCAACATGGCAAGGCCCTCAAAACATTGACGAAAAACAACTTAATATTACCACAAAATATGGCATTGCGGTGAAATCCCCCGAGGGGAAACCGTCGGGGAACCGGGGATTATCCCTATCGCGCATGCGCCGACCCACCCCGGGACGTGCGTCAGCGCGCACACCCCCCCCCTGCGGGCGGATCAGCCCCCTACCCCGCCAGCACCAGTACGCCGAGCAGCAGGAACAGGGCGGCCGCGACGCCATGCACCAGCCGCATCGGCAACTTCGTCGCGGCCACCTCGCCCAGCAGCACCGCCGGCACGTTGGCGATCATCATGCCGAGGGTGGTCCCGGCGACCACCGCCCAGAGGCTGGCGTATTGGGCGGCCAGGGCGACCGTCGCGATCTGGGTCTTGTCGCCCATCTCGAGCAGGAAGAACGCGACCAAGGTGGCGAGGAACACCCCATGCCGCGGGCTCGCGGCGGTCTCCCCGTCGTCCACCTTGTCGGGCACGAGGATCCAGGCCGCCATGGCGATGAACGACACGCCAAGGATCCACCGCATCCATACGGGGCCGACCGTCGCCGCCACCCAAGCGCCCACGACGCCCGCCAGGGCGTGGTTCAACAGGGTCGCGACGAAGATGCCGAGGATGATCGGCACGGGCTTGCGGTACTTGGCCGCCAGCACCAGCGCGAGCAACTGCGTCTTGTCGCCGATCTCGGCGAGTGCGACGACGCCCGTGGAGACGAGCAGGGCTTGGAGGGCGTCAGGCATGGGGTGCGTCAGACAGGGGTTCGTGTTCCGGCGTGCGCCACTCAGACATTGAAGCGGAAGTGCATGACATCACCCTCTCGGACGATGTACTCCTTGCCCTCGAGGCGCAGCTTACCGGCGTCCTTGGCGCCGTGTTCGCCCTTGAGCGCGATGTAGTCCTCGAAGGCGATCACCTCGGCGCGGATGAAGCCGCGCTCGAAGTCGGTGTGGATGACGCCCGCGGCCTGCGGCGCGGTGGCGCCCTCGCGCACCGTCCAGGCGCGGACTTCCTTGGGGCCCGCGGTGAAATAGGTCTGCAGGCCGAGAAGCGCGTAGCCGGCACGGATGACGCGGTTGAGACCGGGCTCCTCGAGGCCGAGGTCCTTGAGGAACTCGGCGCGATCGGCGTCCTCGAGCTGCGAGATCTCGGCCTCGATCGCCGCGCAGACGGCGACCACCTGCGCGCCTTCCTTCGCGGCGAGCGCCTTGACCGCCTCCAGCAAGGGGTTGTCCTTGAAGCCGCCCTCGGCGACGTTGGCGACGTAGAGCACGGGCTTGTAGGTCATCAACTGCAGCCCGCGCACGATCGGCCGCTCGGTCTCGTCGAACGACACGGCGCGCACCGGCGTGCCGGCATCGAGCGCGTCGCGCACCTTGCGGATCACCTCGCGGGCCTTCATCGCGTCCTTGTCCTGCGCCTTGGCGGCCTTCTCGGCGCGCTGCAAGGCCTTGTCGGCGGTCTCGAGGTCCGCGAGCGCGAGCTCGGTGTTGATGATCTCGATGTCGGACAGCGGGTCGATGCGGCCGCTGACATGCACCACGTCATCGTCGACGAAGCAGCGCACGACGTGCGCGATGGCGTCGACCTCGCGGATGTTGGCGAGGAACTTGTTGCCGAGGCCCTCGCCGGTGGAAGCGCCCTTGACGATGCCCGCGATGTCCACGAACTCGACCGTGGTCGGCAGGATGCGCTCGGGCTTGACGATCGCGGCCAGCTGATCGAGCCGCGGATCGGGCACCGGCACGATGCCGACGTTCGGCTCGATGGTGCAGAACGGGTAGTTCTCCGCCGCGATGGCCGCGCGCGTGAGCGCGTTGAAGAGGGTCGACTTGCCGACGTTGGGCAGGCCGACGATGCCGCATTTGATTCCCATGGTGAGCGTCCTTGGTGAAAGTCCTGAGGGGTCAGTCCTTGGTGTGCAGGCGGTTCATGGCCTTCTCGGCACCCTCGACCAGCAGCACCGGCAGCGCGTCGAGCGCGCGGTCGACCGCCGCCTCGATGGCGCGCTCATCCTCGGGTGTGGCGCGCTGCAGCACATAGTCGAGGACGAGGTCCTTGTGGCCGGGGTGACCGATGCCGAGCCGCAGCCGCCAATAGTCCGGACCGAGCGCGAGGCTGGTGTCGCGCAGGCCATTGTGGCCGCCGTGGCCGCCGCCCAGCTTGAATCGCACGGTGCCTGCAGGCAGGTCGAGTTCATCGTGCGCGATGAGGATCTCCGCAGCGGAGATCCGGTGGAAATGCGCGAGCGAGGCGACCGAACCGCCGCTCTTGTTCATGAAGGTCGTGGGCTTGAGCAACCAGAGCTCGGCCGCGGCACCGCCCGGCAACGGCAGGCGCAGCCGCGCCACCTCGCCCTGGTGGCGGGACTCGGCGCGGAACTCGGCGCCATGGCGACGCGCCAGCGCATCCACGAACCACCAACCGGCGTTGTGGCGCGTCCGGGCGTACTTGGCGCCCGGATTGCCGAGACCGACGATGAGCTTGAGCGCGGTGCCCGCCACCCGACTTCCTCAAAAAAGGAGGCCGCCACAGGGGCGGCCTCCGTTGACACCAGGTCGCCGCGCGATCACTTCTTCGCGGCGTCCTTCTTGGGCTCTTCCTTCTTGGCGTCGGCAGCGGGAGCCGCCGCCGTCTCAGCGGCCTTGGCTTCCGGCTCCTCGGCACGCGGGCTGTGGATCGAGACCACGACCTGGTCCTTGCCCTGCACCACCGCGGTGGCGACGACGCCGGCCGGCAGCGGGATGTCGGAGATGTGCCGGGTCTCGTTCAGCTTCATCTGCGAGAGGTCGAGCACGATCTCCTCCGGGAGGTCCTTCGGCAAGCACAGCACCTCGATGTCGGCGAGGCGGTGCGAGACGAGACCACCCTGCAGCTTGACGCCCGGGCTGATGGACTCGCCCTTGAAGTGGATCGGCAGGCGCAGGCGGATCTTCTCGTCGGCCGACACGCGCAACAGGTCGACGTGCAGCACCTGCGGCTTGGCAGGGTGCATCTGCAGGTCCTGGACGATCGCCGCTTGCGTCTCGGCGCCGACCTTGACGCCGATGATGCTGGAGTAGAACTTCTCGTCCTCGATCAGCGTCACGAGCTTCTGGTGGTCGAGCGAGAGCATGCGCGGCGGCTGCTTGCCGCCGTAGAGGATGGCCGGCACGCGACCCGCGTGACGCAGGCGGCGGCTCGCACCCTTGCCTTCGTCGTTGCGGAACTCGGCGCCGAGTTCGATGGACATTTTCATCTGTGGGACTCCTGAGGATGTGAGGGACCCGTTCCGCGACCAGAACGGGCTTCAGTCGACGTACAGCGAACTCACGGACTCTTCGTCGCGGATCCGCCGTATCGTCTCGCCGAGCAGCCCCGCCACGGAAAGCTGGCGGATCTGCGGGCATTGGCGCGCCGCGGGCGACAGCGGGATGGTGTCGGTCACCACCAGCTGGTCGAGCGCGGACTTGGCGATCTTCTCGACGGCGCTGCCGGAGAGGATCGGATGGGTGATGTAGGCGACGACGCGCACCGCGCCCTCGTCCTTCAGGGCCTGCGCGGCGATGCACAGCGTCCCCGCGGTGTCGACCATGTCGTCGATCAGCACGCAGGTCTTGCCGGCGACCTCGCCGATGATGTTCATCACCTTGGATTCGTTGGGCCGCGGACGGCGCTTGTCGATGATCGCGAGCTCGATGTCGTCGAGACGCTTGGCGAGCGCACGGGCTCGCACCACGCCGCCGACGTCCGGCGACACGACGATCATGTCCTTGTAGCCCTGCTTCCAGGCGTCGCCGAGCAGCACCGGCGAGGCGTAGACGTTGTCGACGGGGATGTCGAAGAAACCCTGGATCTGCTCGGCGTGCAGGTCGACGGTGAGCACGCGCGAGATACCGGCGCCCGACATCATGTTGGCGACGAGCTTCGCCGAGATCGCCGAGCGCGTGGCGCGCGGGCGGCGGTCCTGGCGCGAGTAGCCCATGTAGGGCACGACCGCGGTGACGCTGCGCGCCGAGGCACGGCGGCAGGCGTCGGCCATGATCAGCAGCTCCATGAGGTGGTCGTTCACCGGCGGGCAGGTGGGCTGCACGATGAAGACGTCGCGGCCGCGCACGTTCTCCATGAGTTCCGCGTTGACCTCACCGTCGCTGAAGCGGCCGACGACGGCGCGCCCGAGCGGCACCATCAGGTGCCGCGCGATGTCCTGCGCCAGCGCGGGGTTCGCGTTGCCGGTGAAGAGCGCCAAGGTCTGGCTGTCCAAGCGGAACTCCCAAAAATCGTCCGGAACGGCGGACCCGAGTGACCGGGGTGACCGAGTGGCTGGGGTGGAAGGATTCGAACCTCCGAATGGCGGGATCAAAACCCGCTGCCTTACCACTTGGCGACACCCCAGCAGTCGATGCGGTGTCCCGGTCCGCCGCGGGGGGTCGTCCCTACCCCCACAGCAAAAGGGGCGGTATTGTGCGGACGGGGGAATTGTCTGTCAATTCAGGGAACTGGCGCGGGAACGGTCGCAAGCCCCCTCACCACCCAGGCCCGCCAAGGGTCCGGGACCCGCGCCGCGATGCGCTCGGCGGCCGCCGCAGACTCGAAGGCCGCGAACAGGCAGGCGCCGGTACCGGTGAGCCGCGCCGGCGCGTGACGGCCGAGCCAGTCGAGGGCCAGGGCGACCTCCGGGACGCGGGCGCGAACCACGGGTTCGCAGTCGTTGCGACCGGGCCCGGCGAGGAGTTCGGGGAGGGAGCACCGAGGCGTGTCGCGGCGCAGTTCAGGCGCCTGGAAGATGTCGCGCGTGGGGACCGCCACGCCCGGATGGATGACGAGGAACCAGCGCGGCGGCAGGTCCACCGGGGTCAGCCGCTCGCCCACGCCCTCGCCCACCGCCGAGCGTCCGCGCACGAACAGCGGCACGTCGGCGCCGAGCGCGAGCCCGAGGCGGGCGAGCTCGTCCACCCCCATCCCGGTGCCCCAGAGGGCATCGAGCGCGCGCAGCGTGGTGGCGGCATCGGAGCTGCCGCCGCCCAATCCGCCGCCCATGGGGATGCGCTTGCGCACCCGGATACGCACGCCGAGCGGCGTGCCCGAAGCCGCCTGCAGCGCGCACGCGGCGCGCACCACGAGGTCCTGTTCGGAAGGCACGGCGGCGAGCGGGCCCGGCGCGGCCGCGGCGTCATCGACGCGTGCGATCGTCCCCGAGGGATCGATCTCGAAGGACAACAGGTCGCAGAGGTCGATGATCTGGAACACGGTCTGCAGCTCGTGATAGCCGTCGGCACGACGACCCGTGACATGCAGGCAAAGATTGAGCTTGGCGGGCGCCGGCCACCACTGCAGGTCCATGCTCAACGCCCGCCCTCCGGCGGCGCGCCCTCCGCCGGCGCGCCCTGCCAGACGTCGACCCACAGCCGCAGCCGCAGGCCTTCACGCCGCACCTCGATGCGCTGCGGCAGTTCGAGGCGGCTGCCCGCGACCGGGGCATAGAGCGGATAGGCGATCTCCCAACCCGCCTGCCGCAACGTGGCGAGCCGGCCGCCGGCCGGCTCCAGCGACTCCTCGGCGGCGAGTGCGGGGTCGGGATCGGGGACGCCGAGCAGCCAGTAACGCAGGCTCGCGAGCGGCACCGGCGCGCCGAGCGCCTGCTCGAGCGCGGAGGCGTCATCGCCCGGCGCGAATTCGTATTGCGCGCCGCCGACGCCCAAGGGACCGTCGAGCTCGATCCGGGTGAGCGCGGGCCGCTGCAGCCACCGCAGGTTGCCCGAGAAGCCGTCCTCGCCCCTCGCCACCGCCACGCGCCCCCGCAGGTCGTAGCCGGGCCAACCCTGCAGCGCACTGCGGCGAGCCTCCCAGGCCACGGGAAGCTCGAGACTCGGCAAGACGGGCTCGGCGGCACGTCCGCCGAGGGCGGCGCAGCCCACGAGGCCCGGCAGGCACAGCAGCAAAGGGAGGAGCAGGAGGCGCAGCGGTGACGCAGACCGCCCCGTCGCAGCAGACCGCCTCATGGCAGACGGCCTCATGGCAGCGGACGACCTCACCGCAGCGGACTCAGGGTTTGCGGTCCGGCGCCGCCCCGGTGAAGCGTTCGAGGGTGGCGCGCAGGGGCTTGGAGTCCGGCGCCGTCACCAGTGCGCGCGCCCAGACGCTGCGAGCGCCGGCCTGATCGCCCATGGACCACAGCACCTCCCCCCAGTGGGCGGCGATCTCGCCTTCGTAGGAGAGGCGCCAAGCACGCTCAAGGTGCGGCAGCGCGCCCGCCTTGTCCCCGCGCCGGTAACGCACCCAACCGAGGCTGTCGAGGAATGCGGCATTGTCCGGGCGCTGCTCCAGCGCGGAGCGGATCAGGCGCTCCGCCCGGCTGAGCGATTTCTTGCGGTCCGCCAGCGTGTAGCCGAGGGCGTTCTGCACGTTGGCATCGTCGGGCCGCTCCTTCAGCAGCGCCTCGAATTCCTTGATCGCCTCGCGGCTGCGCCCCGCCCCGTCGAGTTCCACGGCACGCTGGTAGCGCAGCTCGTGGTGCTCGGGATGGCGCTTGAGCGCGATGTCGATCCCCTGCACCGCCTCGGCGCGCATCCCGCCCTCGGACAGCGCGCGCGCCCGCGCAAGCTCGGTGTCGATGAAATCGCCGCGACCGCTGCGCAGCCAGTCGTCGAAGAGCCGCATCGCCCTCGGCGCTTCGCCACGCGCGACCAGCAGGCGTGCCGCGCGGCTGCGCGGTGCGAGACCGGCCCCGGCGCGGACCAGTTCCTCGTAGCCCGGCAGCGCCGCATCGGAGCGACCGAGGCGCTCGGCCATCATGGCGAGATAGAACAATCCCTCGCCGGTGCCCTCGTTGCGCTGGATCCGCGCCGAGAAACGCCGCTCGGCATCGAGGTAATCGCCCTCGCTGAACGCGAGCAGCGCGAGACGACGATCCGCTTCGACGGCGTGCGCGGGCTCTGCGGCGATGCGCTCGATCTCTGCCCGGGCCTCGACCCGCCGGTCGAGCGTCAGCAGCGTCTCGACGGCCGCGAAGCGGTGGTTCTCGGGGTCGCCCTGCGCCACGAGCTGCGCCTCGGCGAGCGCTCGGTCCGCATCGCCCGACGCCGCAGCCTCGGCGGCGGCCAAACGGATCGTGGCCGCGTCGTTGCCACCGCCCTTGGCGCGGGCTTCGGCGATCAGTGCGCGGCAGCGCGCGAGGTTGTCGGCGTTGCAGGCCATGCGCGCCAACGAAGACAGCACTGGCGGCGAGAGTCCGTCGCGCCCCGGGACATCCTTGAACACCTGCCACGCGTGCGGCGCCAGATCGCCCTCCGCGAGCGGCGGCAGGATCTCGCGCAGCGCCCGGTCCGGCTCGACATCCGGCTTGGCGAGCAGGCCGAAGAAGATCTTGCGCGCCTCCTCGTAACGCGCCGTGGCGATCGCCACGTTGCCGGCGAGCCGCAACGCCTCCACGTTCTCGGGATCGAGCGCGAGCAGACGCTGCGCCGACGCCCACGCCGCCGGCAAGTGCTGGCAGGCCTGGCCGATCTCGGTCGCACGATAGGCGACGGCGGGATCGCGGGAGGCACGCGCGTCTTCAAGGAAACCCTCGGCGGCGGCCCGACAGTCGCCTTCGGCGAGCCCCCGCTCGCCGGCGCTCTGCGGGACCGACGGCTGACGCCCCTCTCCGGATGCCGGCGGCGAGACGGGTGGGCGACCCGCCTCTTGCGCAAAAACGGGAGGCGCGACGGCGAACAGCAACACCGCAGCGGCAAGGGTGGTGGACAACGGGCGCAGATGAGGCATCGTCCATTCACTATAGCGGAACCGCAGTCCCCGGGTGCGGACACGGCTTGTCAGGGTGGGACATGGCACACACAATCCCCCGACCATGACCTGCCCCACCCTTCGCCGATGAAAGAGACCCTCCGGCGACGCCTCGAACGGCAAGCCGAACATTGGGAAGAGCTCGGTCGCTCGCTGGCCGACCCGGCGATCGATGGCGGCTCCGCCCAGTTCCGCGAGGCCTCGATGGAGTACGCGCGGTTGACGCCCTTGGCGGAGCGTTGGCGCGGGTTCATCGGCCACGAGCAGGAGCTCGCCGCCGCGCGAGCGCTGGCCGCCGACCCAGATGCCGGGATGCGCGGCCTCGGCGAGGAGGAGGTCGAGCGGCTCCGCGCGGTCCTCGCAGCCGACGAGCTCGAACTGCGGCGCATGTTGGTGCCGGTGGACCCCCGGGACGTCCGCAACGTCTACCTCGAGGTCCGCGCCGGCACGGGAGGCGACGAGGCCGCGATCTTCGCGGGCGACCTGCTGCGGCTCTACGCGCGCTACGCGGAACGGCAGGGTTGGCGCCTCGAGACCCTGAGCGAGAGCCCGGGGGAACACGGCGGCTACAAGGAAGTCATCTGCCGTGTCGTCGGCACCGGCGTCTTCTCGCGGCTGAAGTTCGAGTCGGGCACGCACCGCGTGCAGCGCGTCCCGGCGACGGAGTCGCAGGGCCGCATCCACACCTCGGCGGTGACCGTCGCCATCCTGCCGGAGCTCGACGAGGTCGAGGACGTGGAGATCAACCCGGCGGAACTGCGCATCGACACCTTCCGCGCCTCCGGCGCCGGCGGCCAGCACGTCAACAAGACCGACTCGGCGGTGCGGATCACGCACCTGCCGTCCGGCATCGTGGTGGAGTGCCAGGACGAGCGCTCCCAGCACAAGAACCGCAGCCGTGCGATGTCGTTGCTGAAGGCGCGGCTGCGCGCCGCCGAACAGCAGCGCCGCGACGCCGAAGAAGCACGGTCACGACGGCTGCAGGTCGGCAGCGGCGACCGTTCGGAACGCATCCGCACATACAATTTCCCGCAAGGCCGGGTGACCGATCATCGCATCGAGCTCACGCTCTACCAGCTCGAGGACATCATGGACGGCAGGCTCGACGCGTTGATCGAACCCTTGCAGCAGGAGCACCAGGCGGAACTGCTCGGGGAGGACGCATGACCGACGCACCGGAGATCGTCAGCGCGAGTCCCACGGGCGTCGCGGCGCGCTTGCGCATCGCCGGCGTCGGCGCGCGGGCCTATGCGTTCACCGTCGACTTCAACATCCGCATCGCGCTCGCCTTCGCGTGGTACGCGACCGGCGCGGTGCTGCACTCCTCGGCGAACGCGCTGGAGGTCACGCTGCGGCGGCCGCGCGAACCGGACATCTGGTGGACGTACGCGATCGAGATACCGGTGGCGGTGATCTTCCTTTTTTACCACCCGGTCGTCGAGACCCTGCTGCGCGGGATCAGCCCGGGCAAGCGCTTCGCGGGCCTGCGCATCGCCACGCTCGAGGGCGGCGTACCGAACCCGGGCGCGCTGATGCTGCGCAACCTGTTCCGCCTGATCGACAGCGCGCCGCTCTTCTACGGCGTCGGGATCGTGATGGCGCTCGCGAACCGGCGCGGTCAACGCCTCGGCGACCTCGCCGCCGGCACCCTGCTCGTCTACGACGACGGACGCGCGGAGATGAAGCTGCCGGCGGGCAGCGGGTTCAACTCGGTCTCCGCCCTGCTCACCGAACACCGCGCGGTCGCGAAGCGGCTGGCACTCGCGCGCCGCGACGCGCCGGATGCGGTCTCCACCGAAGCGCTCGAGACCCGCCACGCCGCGCTGCACCATGGGCTCACCCAAGACGCGACGACGCTGCGCGAGATGCTGCGCAAATTCGCCGAAGAGACCCTGCCGGCCGCCACCCACGAATTGCGCCCCTTCCTCGGCGCCACCCTGCTCGGGTTCGTCGTGGCGGCGCTCGCAGGCTGGGGTCTCGTCACCGTCGAACCGGAGTCGATCCGGCTGTTCGCCTCGCCCGAGATGCTGCAGAAGGTGCAGGCGGGCGAGCTCTGGACGGAAGGCCTGCTCGGGGTGGCACCCTCATCGGTGATCTCGGGGGCCATCTTCTTCAACAATGCCGTGGTCGCGCTGGCGGCCTGGCTGCTCGGGTTCCTGTTCGCGCTCGGCACGATCTACGCCATCGGCGTCAACGGCATGATGTTCGGCGCACTGACCGCGCTCTGCGTCTCGAACGGCCTCGGCGCCGCGCTGCTCGATTTCGTGGTCGCGCACGGACCGGCGGAGATCTTCTGCCTGTGCGCCGCCGGCGCCGCCGGCGCGATCGTGGGCGACGCCTTGGCGCATCCCGGCGAGTCGACCCGCAGCGACGCGTTCGCCGCCGCAGTGCGGCGCACGGCGGTGCTGCTGCCGGCGATCGCGATCGTGCTGATGTTCTGCGGACTGATCGAGGGGTATGTCTCGACCAGTTCCCTGCCGTTCGCCGTCAAGGCGCTCATCGGCGCGGGAGCATTGGCGGTGGCGGTCAGCGCGCTCGTCGACTGGCGCGGGGACCGCGGGTCACTGCGGCCCACACCGCCGCTTCGAGGCGTGCCGGCGTCTCGCTGACCACCGCGACACCGCGTTGGCGCCACTGCTCGGCCTTGGACCGCATCGCGGCCAGATGCCGCTCTGCGGCGAGCGCCGTCCAGAATCGCCGGGGCGCGCCCGGCGGCGCGACGAGCAAGGCTTCCACCGCCGGCTCCCGGGGCATCACCACGACGACGGAGTGACGGGCGGCCAACGCGCGCAGACCTTCGGTCGGCGGCTCGCCGAACCAAAGCACGGCGCCCTGCGGCTGACGCAACAGCCGCAACGCGGCGCGGGCGGCGCCTTCGGGATCGGCGGGTTGGGCATCAGGCGCGAGCGCAGCCAACTGCGCGCGAAGCCGCGGCAGCGCGGCCGCACCGCCCACCGGCGGCACCGCGCGCAAGACGCGGTCGGCGAACACCAGCAGACCCACGCGGTCGCCGCGCGCCAAGGCCGTTTCAGCCAAGCGCGCGGCGAGGTTCACGCGGGTGCCGAGCGCATCGAGCACGCCATCGCCGGCCGAGGATTCGCATCCGGCATCGATCACCATCAGCATCTCGAGATGCTGGTCATCCCGCAACTCGCGCGTGGTGAGCACGCCCGAGCGGGCGGTCACTTTCCAATCGATGCGCGACAGCGGATCGCCGGGCTGCCAGTCGTGCCAGCGATGGATCTCGCGGGCGACCTCCTGAAGCGGCCGCGGACGGGCGCCCATCGCCGGAGTCGCAAGTCGCGCGCCGCTGCGTCGCAGCAGGTCGGGTACCACGCGCGCCGTCGCACCGGTGTCGAGCGGGCGGTCCCACCACGCGAGCCCGAGCGGACCGAGGATCCGCGCCGGGATCTTGGGCCACGGGTGCGTGCCGAGCCGGATCGGCCTCACGACCCACGAGCCGCTCACCGACCCGTCAGGCACCGGCGCTGTGCCGCCCTCGGGCTCACCGGGCCCGATGCTCATCTCGCGCTGGGACACGCCCACGGCCGGCGCCGCCTCCGGTCCGATCGGCATCCACCGCAATCGCTGGGTCCGCCGTGCATCGTGCGTGACCATCATGCCCGTCTCGCTTTCGCGCCCGAGGTTCAAGACGGCAGGCGTGACGAGTCTCGCCGCGAGACGCACCCGCCCTTGGGCCACCGCCTCGAACGCGAGTCCGCCCGCGAGCAACAGCAGCACCGCGCGCCACAGGTCGGCGATGTCGGGGTCGCTCGACCACTGCGCCGCGATGAAGGTCACCACGCCGACGAGCGCAAGCAGCAATGAACGACCGGTCAGGTGCATGGCGGGACGTGCGTTAACGCGGCACCGCAGTGCTCGCGAGCAGTTCCGCGACCACCGTCGAGTCGGCGAGCCCCTCGAGGGCTGCCTCGGCGGTGAGCGACAGCCGATGGGCGATGACCGCCGGGGCGACCGCCTTGACGTCATCCGGCGCGACATGGTCCGCGCCGCGGATGCCGGCGTGGGCGCGCGCCGCGCGCAGCAACATCATGGCGCCACGGGTCGAGAGTCCGACCGACACCTGCGGATGGGAGCGGGACGCGTTCGCGATCCCGAGCACGTACGCGATCATGGCAGGCGACACGAAGATCGATCCGAGCGCGGCGCGGGCCGCATCCATCGTGGCAGCGTCGAGCTGCCGAGCCGGCGCAAGCGACGCGTCCGCCTGCAGGCCATGACGACGCAGCACCTCGGCCTCGAATTCGGGCGCGGGATAGGTGAGATCGATGCGCATGAGGAATCGGTCGAGCTGGGACTCGGGCAGGGGATATGTACCCTCGAATTCGCGCGGATTCTGTGTCGCGATGACCATGAAATCCTGCGGCAGGCGGAACACCTCGCCCTCGGAGCTCACCTGACGCTCTTCCATGGCCTCGAGCAGTGCCGACTGCGTCTTCGGCCCGGCGCGGTTGATCTCGTCGACCAACACGACATCCGCGAACAAGGGGCCCGGCCGGAAAACGAAGTTCGAGCGCGCCGCATCGTAGACGTGCACGCCGATGACATCGCCCGGCATGAGGTCCGCCGTGCCCTGGATGCGCTTGAACGTGCCGCCCAATGCCGCCGCGAGCGAACGGGCGAGCAAGGTCTTGCCGAGGCCCGGCACCCCTTGCAGCAGCACGTGGCCGCGGACCAGCAGCGCGATCGCGATCGACTGCACGTGACGACCGTCACCGACCACGATCTTGCCGAGCTCGGCTTGCAGCGCGCGCTCGAAGGCGGCGACCGGCGCGCCGGCGGATGCCGCTCCGGCATCGGACATCGGCACAGGGACGTCTTGGGTCATGGGATGGCACTCCGCAGGCGGGTCAGAAGATCGTGGAAGGGATCGAGCGGGACTCCGCCGCCGTCGGCGAGACGGCGGCGGAAGGCACCGAATTGGGCGACGTCGGCGGCGCTGACGCCCGGCCGCGTGGCGAACCAGGCCTCCGGCGCCGAACGCGCGCCCTCCGGCAGTCGCGCGACGAAGGCGTCCAAGGCCGCACGCGCGGCTTCGCGAGGCTCGACGGCGCGCGCCAACAGGCGCGCCTCGGCCGCGACCAGCGCGGCGGCGCCCGGGGGATGCGGGGCGGGCGACGGCGAACGCAGCCGGGTGCCGCCGACGATCCAGGCCAACCAGAGCGCGAACAGGGCCAGCGCCGATACATGCAGCCTCGGGTCGGCAAGCAGGCGCCCAAGGTCGTAGGGCTCCGGCACACCCTGCAGTCCGTCATCGAACATCACGATCCCCGATGGCGCGACGAGTTCGCGCAGGATGTTGCCCGCGAACCGGGCGTTGTCGGCGCGACCGAGGGCGCGGTTGGCGAACGGCGTCGCTTGCGCGACCAGCAACACCCAGCCGTCGCCGCGCGGCAAGAGCCATGCACCATCCGACCCGCCCTGCGCGGCACGCAGCAAGGGCAACGCCCCGCGGCTCGGGGGCGGTGTCACCTCGCAGGGCGGCATGCTGCGGTCGGACAGCGATTCCACCGACCCGACCCCACGCAGCAACGGATGCGCAGCGACCGGCCGCCAGGCCGCCACGGCGGGGCTCGAGAGGAATCGCATGGGCACAGACGACTGTCGCGGCGACTCCACGCCCGAGAGCATCGCCACGTCGGCGCTCAGACTGCGCGAACGCGATGCGGGCGCCCACTCCGGCGAATCGCACAGCGCCGCCAACACCAGCAAGGAATTGCCGCGCCGGACCCACTGGTGCAGCGGCACCAGGTCGCGGTCGAGCAGCGACTGCTTGCCCGGCAGCGTGATGATGAGGAGATTGCCGGTCGGATGGTCGCCGGTGAGCCGGTCGAGGCTGCGATAGTCGTCGCGCAGCGCGAGCAGGCGCACGCCCGAACCCGCGAACCAGTCGCGCAACGCCGTATAGCCGGCGGCGCCGGGCTCGCTCGAGAGGGGCCGCGTGTCCTCCGTGCGGGACGACGAGTCGCTGAACGCGAGACCATAGAAAAGCAACAGCGCCGCGAGCGCGAGCGCCAAGGCGCGCAATCGCGCTCTCATGGCGGCGCCCTCCGCATCCACCGGCGCCGCGGCGCCGCGAGCCAGCCCGACGCCGCTGCCGACGCTGCGGCAAGCGCCGCCTCATCCGGCGGGCGCCGTCCATAGGCGCCGGACTCGCCGGTCGCCGCGATGATCGACAGGGCGGCACGCTGCCCTTCCGGCAATCGCGCGAGACGGTCGATCTCGCGCGGCGTGAGCGGCGTCGGCGGCGGCAAGGATTCGTGGGCATGCAAGCGCGCCGCCACGGTCCGCAGGAGTTCGCCCGCGCGGCGGCGCGGCGGCAAGGCCGCAAGCGCTGCGAGATCGACCTCGGGCGCGCCGGACGAGACGCGGGTACGGCGGCGGCGGCGACCCGACGTACGTGGTCCGAGCGCGGCGCGGACCTCCTGCAGGATCACCGTCACGATCAAGAGCGCAGCGGTCCCGAACGCGAACCACGATACGGTGCTCCAGAAGCCGAGCGGCCACTGGATCCGGGGCCCGGACCGGGTCTGTTTACGCTCTCGGGGATCGAACTCCCCGACCACCGAGCGCCACCAGCGCGCGAGACGGGCGCGCGTCGATAATTCGCCGCGCGCTGCGGGGTCGAGCGATGCCAGGATCTGCGAGAGACGCGCCGCAGGGAGCAAGCGCATCGAGGCCGCGGGATCCGTGGCCGATTCGACGATCCGGGTCAGGTCCTCGACCTGCCGCAGGGTCGTGGCGGATCCGGCGGGCAGGAGCCGTTCCCGCCCGCCGAGGACGCGCCCCTCGTCGGCGAGCACCATCCAGAGCGTCGGGCACTCCCCGGCAAGATCGACGCGCACCAGGCCAAAGGGGTCGGCGCGCTCATCCGAACGCACCGAGCGCGTGCAAGCCCGCAACGCCCGCGCGAGCGTCGACACGGCCTTCGCATCAGCCGCCGCATCGGCCGCCGCCGGCCGACCGGCATCGAAGGACAGCAGCAGGACCGCAGACAGCGACACGACCCGCCCTCGGCGGCGGAACAGTGCCGGCGCGATCCCCTGCCCGCTCATGCCGCGGGCTTCATGCGACCGGCGCGGCCGATCCGAGCTCGGACGGGTCCGCCGAGGCAGGCGCTGAAGGCTCCTTGCGCCAAGCCTCGCGCCTGCGAAGATCGAGGTACTGCGCGACGCCGAGCGCCACGAACAGGGGCTGGAACACCGCCGCCAGCAATCCCGACACGACGCCCAGCACCAACGCGGCAGAACTGCGGTCGATGCCGCCTTCGACCTGGGCGAACAGCAATCCGACCAGGACGCCCACGACGTAGAGCGCCATCACCACACCGCCGGCGACGCCGAGGATGGTCGCCGTGTGCCACCAACTGCCCCGTACCAACCGCAAGGACCGATCGACCGTGGCACCGACCCCGGGACGCTCGACCATCAGCACGGTCAGGCTGGGCCACAGGGCCACGCTGAGGTACATCCCGGGCAGCACCAGCAACAAGGTGCCGAGCACCAAGGCGAGCGCCGCCAGCAGGATCACCGCCACGGCGCGCGGCACGGCGCGCATCGCCTCCCAAGCGCCGCCGAAAAGGCCGGGGCGTCCACCCGCTGCCACCTGATATTGGCGCAATACGAGCAACAACCAGACCCAGAGACCCGCCAACGCCGCCCCAGCCATCAGGCCCCACCAGACGCCGTCCTTGGGCGCGAGCAACGAGAGCGACTGCCCGGTGGCGAGCAGGTAGACCGACGGCAGGTTGCCGAGCAACACCGCGAGCAGCGACCACGGCAGGCAGGTCGGCAAGGTCCGACGGAACAGCAGGAAGCCGGCATCGAGGACTTCGCCGGCGGTGGCGGGACGGTCGTAGGGGAAGAGTTTCACGCCTTTGAATGTACCAAACCTTGTGCCATGACAAACTTGCGCGATGCAGGGATCATCCCGACTCGGTGACATCGTCGCACAGGTGGCCGACACGCTGCGGGCGCCGCTCGGCGCGCAGGCGCGACGGGAGGCCGAGACCTTGGTGCTCGCCGCCCTCGGCCTCGGGCGCGGCGCGCTGATCGCCGCGCCGGAGCGGCCGGTCTCGCCCGCCGAGGCCGCGCGCGTGGCGGACTGGGCGGTCCGCCGCGCCGACGGCGTGCCGCTCTCCTACCTCACAGGGGAGCGCGAGTTCTGGTCGCTGGCGCTGCGGGTCGATCCGGCCGTGCTCATCCCGCGACCCGAGACCGAGCTGCTGGTCGAGCGGGCGCTCGCGCGCGGCGACGAGTGGCACGCGGCGACGGGGACCTGCCCTGCCGTGGTCGACCTCGGCACCGGGTCGGGTGCGATCGCCCTCGCGCTCGCCTCGGAACGGTCGACGTGGCCGATCACCGCGATCGACCGTTCAGGCGCAGCGCTGGCCGTGGCGCGCGACAATGCGCGCCGCCTCGGGTTCGACCGCATCGAATGGCTGGAGGGCGACTGGGTGGCGCCGCTTGGCGCGCGCCGCGTCGCGTTGCTGGTGTCCAATCCGCCGTACGTCGCGGCCGACGACCCGGTGCTGCAGGGCGATTCTCTGCGTCACGAGCCGCGGACGGCGCTCACCCCCGGTCGCGATGCGCTCGCCGACCTGCACGCCCTGGTCGACGCCGCGCCCGGGCACCTGCTGCAGGGCGGCCGCTTGCTGCTCGAACACGGCGCCACCCAGGGTGCCGCGGTCCGCGCACGCCTTGCGGCGCAGGGATACGCTGACATAGTCTCGCACGCCGATCCGGCCGGCCACGAGCGCGTGACCGAGGGCCGGCGCTGAATCCGACCACACCCTCCAAGGAAATCCCGCCATGTCCCCTGCCCCGCTGCCGACGCTCGCCTTCTCCACCACCGCCGGTGACTTCACCGTGGAACTCGCCGCCACGGAGGCGCCCGAGTCCGTCGCCAATTTCCTGCAATACGCCGCCGATGGCCACTTCGACGGCACGCTCTTCCACCGCGTCATCCCCGGATTCATGATCCAGGGCGGCGGTTTCGCATCCGGCCTCGAGCAGAAACCCACCCGTCCGCCGATCCGAAACGAAGCGGCCAACGGCCTGCGCAACAGCCGCGGCACGCTCGCCATGGCGCGCACCAGCGACATCCACAGCGCCACCTCGCAGTTCTTCATCAACCTCACCGACAACGACTTCCTGGACCACGCGCCGGGGAACTACGGGTACGCGGTGTTCGGCCGGGTCACCTCCGGCATGGACGTCGTGGACGCGATCGCTGCCGTGCCGACCACACGCCGTCGCGGCCACGGTGACGTGCCCGTCGATGAGGTCGTGATCACCGCGGTGCGACGGGTGGAGGCTGCCTGACCCCGCTGCGCATCGCGCGTCTCGCGCTGCGCACGGTGCTGGCGGCCGGCGCGGCGCTCGTCATCGTGATCCTCGCGCTGCGCTGGGTGCCACCGCCGACGAGCGCGTTCATGCTGTCGGACCGGATCGGCGCGATGCTCGACGGCGACTTCGCCTACCGCAACCGCTACGACTGGGTCGCGCTCGAGAAGATCTCGCCGCAGGCGGCGCTCGCGGTGATCGCCTCGGAAGACCAGCGCTTCCCCTTCCACGCAGGCTTCGACTTCGAGTCGATCCGCGAGGCGGTGCGCCACAACGCCCGCGGCGGCAAGGTCCGCGGCGCAAGCACGCTCACCCAGCAGGTCGCCAAGAACCTGTTCCTGTGGAAGGGGCGCAGCTGGGTGCGCAAAGGGCTCGAAGCCGGCATCACCGGGCTCATCGAACTGCTGTGGCCGAAGGAACGCATCCTCGAGGTGTACCTCAACATCGCCGAGTTCGGCCGCGGCACCTACGGCGTGCAGGCCGCGGCGCAGCGTTTCTACCGCAAAGACGCCGCCAGGCTCACCCGCCGCGAGGCGGCGACGCTGGCGGCCGTGCTGCCTGCACCGAAGCGATGGCGGGTGGATGCGCCCACCTCTCGCGTGCAGCGGCGACGCGAGGCGATCATGACGCAGATGCGGCTGCTCGGCGGCCCGTCGTTCCTGCGGCAATTGGACGACGAGGAACCCGGCGCGGCGCCACGCAGCGCACGCTCGACCGCACGGTAGACCGAAGGCGGTCAGGGCGTCGGTACTCCAGAGGGGCAAAAGGACTCGGGGGACCGGGGCCTCAGGGGGCTTGCCCGATTGGTTTCAATTGAAACTATAATGCGCCCATGAACGCCCTTCTTCACCCCGCCACGGGGTCCGGCGCCGGCGCGGCCGTCAACGCAGCCGACAACCCCATGGGGCTCGATGGTTTCGAGTTCGTCGAATTCGCCGCACCGGACCCGTCGGTGCTCGAGCGGGCGTTCTCGCTGCTCGGTTTCGAGCCGGTCGCCAAACACCGCTCGAAGGACGTCACGCTCTACCGCCAGGGCGGGATCAACTTCATCCTCAACCGCGAGCCGCACAGCCAACCGGGCTACTTCGCCGAGGAGCACGGCGCCGGCGCCTGCGGCATGGCCTTCCGCGTGAAGAACGCCCAACGGGCCTACGCGCGCGCCTTGCAGCTCGGCGCGCAGCCCATCGACATGCCGACCGGCCCGATGGAGCTGCGCCTCCCCGCCATCCGCGGGATCGGCGGCGCGGCGATCTACCTCATCGACCGCTACGGCGACGGCGTCAGCATCTACGACATCGACTTCGACTGGCTGCCGGGCGTGCCGCGGGCGCCGCGCGGCGTGGGACTCACCCACATCGATCACCTCACGCACAACGTCTATCGCGGCCGCATGGCGCACTGGGCGTCGTTCTACGAACGCCTGTTCAATTTCCGCGAGATCCGCCACTTCGACATCCACGGCGCGCACACCGGCCTGCAGTCGCGCGCGATGACGGCGCCCGACGACAAGATCCGCATCCCGCTCAACGAGGAAGGCGACAAGGGCGGCGGCCAGATCGAGGAATACCTGATGCGCTTCAACGGCGAGGGCATCCAGCACATCGCGCTCGCCGCCGCCGACCTCCACTCGACCGTGGACGCGTTGCGCGCGCGCGGCGTGCCGCTGATGACCGCGCCGCCCGACACCTATTACGAGATGCTCGAGGAGCGCCTGCCCGGACACGGCCAACCCGTGGGCGAACTGCGCGCGCGCGGCATCCTGCTCGATGGCAGCACGCAGGGCGAGCGGCGCCTGCTGCTGCAGATCTTCTCGGAGTGCCTGTTCGGCCCGGTGTTCTTCGAGTTCATCCAGAGGGCCGGCGACCCCGGCTTCGGCGAGGGCAACTTCAAGGCGCTCTTCGAATCCATGGAGCGCGACCAGTTGCGGCGCGGAGCGCTCAAGGCATGAGCGCCCTGCGCGGCATCCACCACGTCGCCTACCGCTGCCGCGACGCCGCGGAGACGGTGCGCTTCTACCAGGACATGCTCGGCATGGCCTTCACCACCGCGTTCGCCGAGGACCGCGTCCCCTCGACGCAGGAACCGGACCCCTACATGCACGTCTTCCTCGACGCAGGTCGCGGCAACGTGCTCGCGTTCTTCGAGCTGCCGACGCGCGAACCGATGGGGCGCGACCCGCACACGCCCGCCTGGGTGCAGCATATCGCCTTCGAGGTCGAGAGCCTGGAGGCGCTGGAAGCGACGCGCCGAAGGTTGGTCGCACGCGGGATCGAGGTGGTCGGCCCCACCGACCATGGCCTCTTCAGGTCGATCTATTTCTTCGACCCCAACGGCCACCGCCTGGAGCTGACCGTCGACACCGCGACGCCCGAGATGACCCGCCGCGCCCGTGAGGTCGCCCCGGCGATGCTGGAGGAATGGAGCCGCACCAAGCGCGCGCCGCGCCACGCCGCGTTCTTGCACGAAGCGGAGTTCGGGCGATGAAGCTCGCGAGCCTCGCCGGCGGTCGCGATGGACGCCTGGTCGTCGTCTCGCGCGATCTCGCACGCATGCTGCCCGCCGACGGCATCGCACCCACCCTGCAGGCTGCGCTCGATGACTGGGAGGTCTCTTCCCCGGGCCTCGCGGGACTCGCGGCCCGGCTGGATCGCGGCGAAGGCGACCGCTTCGACCCGGCCGCCTGCGCGTCGCCCCTGCCCCGCGCCTTCCAATGGGCGGACGGTTCTGCCTACGTCAACCATGTCGAGCTCGTGCGCCGCGCCCGCGGCGCCGAACTGCCGCCCTCGTTCTGGACCGATCCGCTGATGTACCAAGGCGGCTCGGACACCTTCCTCGCGCCGCAAGGGGACATCCCGCTGCGCGACCCGGCCTGGGGCCTCGACCTCGAAGCCGAGGTCGCGGTCGTGACCGGCGATGTCCCGCTCGGTGCCGATACGGCGGTCGCGGCGCGCGCGATCCGGCTGCTGCTGCTGGTCAACGACGTCTCGCTGCGCAACCTGATCCCTGCGGAACTCGCCAAGGGCTTCGGCTTCTTCCAGTCGAAGCCCTCCTCGGCTTTCTCGCCGGTCGCCGTGACGCCGGATGAGCTCGGCGAGGCCTGGGATGGCGCCCGTCTGCACGGGTCGCTCGAGGTCTGGCTCAATGAAAAGCCGTTCGGCCGGGCCGATGCCGGTGTGGACATGACCTTCGGCTTCCCGCAGCTCATCGCCCACGCCTCGCGCAGTCGGGCGCTCGGCGCAGGCAGCATCATCGGCTCGGGCACGGTCTCGAACCGCGATGCCGATGGCGGCCCGGGCCGACCGATCAGCGAGGGCGGACGCGGCTACTCCTGCATCGCCGAGCAGCGCACCGTCGAGACGCTGCGTGACGGCGCGCCGCGCACGCCGTTCCTGCAGGCCGGCGACCGCGTGCGGATCGCGATGCACGACGCAGCGGGACGTTCCATCTTCGGCGACATCGACCAGCGGGTCGTGCCGCATGGCTGAGGCCGACCGCGGCCCCTTGCTGCTCGCGCGCTTCCTGCCCTACCGGCTATCGGTGCTCGCGAACCTCGCGAGCACGACGCTCGCCGGACATTACTCCCTGCGCTTCGGCCTCAGCATCCCGGAATGGCGCGTGATCGCCGTGCTCGCCAACGAGCCGGGCTTGTCGGCCGCCGAGGTCGTGGAGCGCACCGCGATGGACAAGGTCGCCGTCAGCCGCGCGGTCGCGGCGCTCGGCCGCGCCGGGCGCATCGAACGCGCCGTCGATGCGCAGGACCGGCGGCGCTCCCGCCTCCGGCTGTCGGCCACAGGCCGGTCGGTATACGCCGACGTCGTGCCGTTCGCGCGCCGCTTCGAACGGCGCCTGCTGGCGGCGCTGTCGCCCGCCGACCGCGATGCGCTCGACCGCATCCTCGGCCGCCTCGTCGAGGAACTCCGTCACGGGAACGACACGCCACCGTAGCGTATCATCGCACCCAGTTTTCCTTGAGGATGTCCGAATGCGCAAGTCGATCCCCCGTCGACGCCTCACCCTGATCGACCGCATCGTCGCGGCGGCACGTGGACGGCGCGGCTCGCCTGCCCCCGGCCTGCTGCGCGGCTACTTCATCGGCGTCGGAGAAGAGGACCTCGCCGCGCGCACGCCGGGCGAATCTGCGGCGCTCGCGGCCCGCCACGCCGCGCTCGCCGCGCGGCGCAGCCCGGGCGAGACCCTGATCGAGGTCCTGCCGCCGGAGGCGGTGCCTCCCGGCGTCCGCCCCGTCAGCCGTGTGCTGATCGTCACCGACGACCGGCCGTTCCTCGTCGATTCGGTCGGCCTCGCGTTCGCCCGCGCCGGCATCGGCGTGCACACCCTCATCCACCCGGTGATGCAGGTCGAGCGCGACCGCAACGGCCGGCTCAAGAGCGCGGTCGGCGCCGGCGCGGCGCCGGGCGCCGGCAAGGAATCCTGGCAGTTGCACGAGATCGACCCGCTCTTCGACGCCGACGTCCGCACGGGTCTGCTCGACCTGCTGCGCGCAGGCCTCGCCGATGTGGCGGCCGCGGTCGATGATTGGCGGCCGATGCGCGAACGCATGCGCGCCGCGGCGCTCGCGCTCGGCGCGCAAGGCGCCCCATCGACGCGGAGGGGCGGCGCACGCCGTGCCGAGGACATCGCCTTGCTGGACTGGATGTACGGCGCGCATTTCGTCTTCCAGGGCTACGAGCGCTTGCGGCTGCAGCGAGGCCGTCTGCGCCGCGTGCCACGCAGCGGGCTCGGCATCCTGCGTGGCATGACGTACGGCACGGACGCCGGCGTGGACGCGCCGGCCTCGGCGCGGGCCCGCGACGGACTGCACATCACCAAATCCCGCCGACGCTCGACCGTGCATCGCCCCGGGCATCTCGACCAGATCTCGGTGCTCGAGCGCGATCCCCGAGGCCGCGTGGTGGGCGAGCACCGGTTCCTGGGTCTTTGGACGGCCACCGCGTACTTCGCCGCCCCCGCGGAGATCCCGGTCGTCCGTCACAAGGTCGACGAGGTCGTGGCCGCCTTCGGGCTCGACCCGACGAGCCATGACGGCAAGGCGGTGCTGGCGGTGCTCGAGACCTGGCCCCGCGACGAGTTGTTCCAGGCAAGCGTTCAGGAGCTGGTCGGTTTCGTTCGGGGCGCGGTCAACCTCTACGAGCGGCGCACCACGCGCGTGATCATGCGGCACGACACGGCCGGCGGTTTCTGGTCCTGCATGGTGTTCGTGCCGCGCGACCGCTACACCACCGAAGTGCGGCTACGCATCGAGCGCCTGCTGCTCGACCACTGCGGCGCCGAGGACCTCGAGTCCCAGGTGCAGATCGCGCTCTCCAACCACGCACGCCTGCACGTGACCCTGCGTGGCGGACGCGCCGCGCTCGGGACCCCCGTCGATGAAGCCGCGCTCGGGCGCGAGGTCGCCGAGGCCGCCGCCACTTGGCAAGACGGTCTCCAGGCAGCGCTCTACGCCGCGTGGCCGCCCGAGGAGGCCGCACGCTTGATGTATCGCCATGGCGCGCGCTTCCCGGCCGCGTACCAGAGCGAAGTCGGACCGGCGGACGCACTGTCGGACATCGCCGCGCTCGAGGCGCTCGCCGCCGATCCGGCGCAGCCGCAACTGCGCCTCTGGCGCCCCGCCGGCGCGCCACGCGCCCGCGTGCACCTGCGCGTCGCCCGCTCCGGCGGCCCGGCGCCGATCGCGGAGCTGTTGCCGGTGCTCGAGAATTTCGGCCTGCGGATGCTGGCCGAGCGCCCCTGGCGCATCGCGCCGCTCGGCGACCCCGCACCCGTCGCAGCCGGCATGGACGACGTCGCGCTGCAGGATTTCGAGCTCGAGCTGCGTGACGCGCCCGCCGGCACCGACCCGCTGCGCGCCGGCGAACGCTTCCTCACCGCCTTGCGCGCGGTCCGCGCCGGCACGCTCGACGATGATGCCTTCAACCGGCTCGTGCTGCTCACCGCACTCGACGGCCACGAGACCGGCGTGCTGCGCGCGTGCTGCCGTTGGCTGCTGCAGACCGGCATCCCGTTCAGCCTGGCCTACATGGCGCGCACGCTGGCGGCGCATCCGGGCATCGCGGCGGATCTTTGGCGGTTGTTCGCGCTGCGCCTCGCACCGACGGCAGGCCCGCGCGCGGGACGCGCGCAGGCCAAACCGGCGTCACGCCTCATCGAGCGGCTGCACACGCGGCTCGAAGCGGTGTCCCATGCCGACGAGGACCGCATCCTGCGCGCCTTCATGGGCGTCATCCTCGCGACGCTGCGCACCAACTTCTTCCAGCGCGACCCCGACGGGTCACGCCGCCCCGCGCTCGCCCTGAAGCTCGATCCGCATGCTGTGGCGGACCTGCCGCTGCCCCGACCACACCGCGAGATCTACGTGCTCGGTCCGCGCGTCGAGGGCGTGCACCTGCGCATGGGCGAGGTCGCGCGCGGCGGTTTGCGCTGGTCGGACCGGCGCGAGGATTTCCGCACCGAAGTGCTCGGCCTGATGAAGGCGCAGAACGTGAAGAACACGCTGATCGTCCCGGTCGGCGCCAAGGGCGGCTTCGTGCCCCGTCGGCTGCCGGCGGGTGGCCCGCGCGAAGCGGTGCAGGCCGAAGGCGTGTCCGCCTACAAGACCTACATCGGCGCGCTGCTCGACGTCACCGACGACATCCGGGGCAAGCGGATCGTGCCGCCCGCCGGCGTGCGCCGCCTCGACGGCGACGACCCGTACCTCGTGGTGGCCGCCGACAAGGGCACCGCGACGTTCTCCGACATCGCCAACGGCATCTCGGTGGCGCGCGGCTTCTGGCTCGGCGACGCCTTCGCGTCCGGCGGCTCGGCCGGCTACGACCACAAGAAGATGGGCATCACGGCCCGCGGCGGCTGGGAATGCGTCAAGCGGCACTTCCGCGAGCTCGGCATCGACACCCAGTCGCAACCGTTCACGGTCGCCGGCATCGGCGACATGTCGGGCGACGTCTTCGGCAACGCCATGCTGTTGTCGCGGCAGATCCGCTTGGTGGCGGCGTTCAACCACCAACATGTGTTCCTCGATCCCGAGCCGGACCCGGCGCGGTCCTTCGCCGAGCGCGCGCGGCTCTTCGCGCTGCCGCGTTCGGGCTGGAACGACTACGACAAGCGCGCGATCTCGCGGGGCGGCGGCGTCTTCGAGCGCAGCGCCAAGGCGATCCCCCTCTCTGCGGAGGCGCGCGCGCTGCTCGGCATCGAGGCTTCTTCCGCGCCGCCGCAGGAGGTGATCCGCGCGATCCTCAGACTGTCCGTCGACCTGCTCTGGAACGGCGGCATCGGCACCTACGTCAAGGCGTCGACGGAGCCCCAGTCCGCCGCGGGAGACCGCACCAACGACAGCCTGCGCGTCGACGGGCGCGAACTGCGCGCGCGCGTGGTGGGCGAAGGGGGCAACCTCGGCCTCACCCAACGCGGCCGTGTGGAATATGCGCTCGCGGGAGGCCGGATCAACACCGACTTCATCGACAACTCCGCGGGCGTCAACACCTCCGACGTCGAGGTCAACCTCAAGATATTGACCAACGCCATCGAATCCCGCGGCCGACTGCGCCGCGCCGAGCGTGACAAGCTCTTCGCCAGGCTCACCGACGAGGTCGCGGGGCTGGTGCTGCGCAACAACTACCTGCAGAGCCAGGCCTTGTCCACGCTCGAGCTGCAGGGTCACGCCCGGCTGCCCGAGTTCCAGGGCCTGATCGGCAGCCTCGAACGCAGCGGCGAACTCAACCGCGCGGTCGAGCACCTGCCGGACGACGAAGCGATCGCCCAGCGTCGCAAGCAGGGACAGACGCTCACACGGCCCGAGCTCGCGGTGCTGCTGTCGTACTCCAAGATCTGGCTGACCCGCCAATTGTTGGGCTCCGACCTGCCGGAAGACCGGGGCTTCGCGCAGGAGCTCATGCGCTACTTCCCATCGGCCGTCCGCGAGCGCTTCACCGCGGACATCCGCCGCCATCGCCTGCGCCGGGAGATCGTCGCCACGGCGGTCACCAACAGCCTCGTGAACCGCATGGGCCCGACCTTCGTCGGACGCGCCTGCGCCGACACGGGCGCCTCGGCCGCCGATGTGGCGCGTGCCTGGGGCATCGCGCGGGATTCGTTCGAGGCACGCGCGCTGTGGCAGTCGGTCGAGGCGCTCGACACCAAGATCCCCGCTGCGGCGCAGTACGCCATCCACGGCGAATCGGCGCGGCTGCTGCGGCACGCCACCGTCTGGTTGTTGCGGCGCAGGCCGGGCCGCCTGTCGGTGGCCGAGGCGGTCGCGGAGTACCACGGACCGATCGCCCACCTGCGGCGCGCGCTGCCGCGCATCCTCGAAGGGCGGGTCCTCGAGGCCTGGCAGACCGCGCGGGCGCGCCATGCCGCGGGGGGCGCCCCCGCGGCGATCGCCGCCGAGGCGGCGAGCCTCGCCGCGCTCGACGCCGCGCTCGACATCTGCGAACTCGCACGGACCCACGGCGCCGGTCAGGGTGCCGCGGCCATCGAGGCGACGGCGCGGACCTGGTTCGGCGCCTCGGCGGCATTGAGCATCGATCTGCTGGAGGCGCGCATCGACTCGCTCACCGTCGATGGCGCGCTGCAGGCCCAAGCGCGCGCCGGCCTTCGCGACGGGCTGCGTGCCTCGCAAGTGCGGATCCTCGGGCAATTGATCGGCACCCCGGTCTCGGCGGGCGGACGCGCCGACGCGTGGGCCGCGCGTTGGCAGGCCTGGTCTGCCGGACGCTCGAGCCGTCTCGAAGCCTGGCGACGCACGCTGCGCGAAGTCGAGGCGTCGGGCGGCGCGGACTTCGCCTCGCTGTCGGTCTGCGTCGACGCCTTGCGGGCCTTGGCGGATTGAGGTCGGGCGCCGCCCGACCCTGCCCCACGCGGATCGGCGTGCGCCTCTCGCTCTGCATCACCACGCACGCCCGCGCCGACGCCTTGGCCGCAGTGCTGGCCTGCGTCGCCGCGCAGACCTGTCCGCCGGACGAGGTGCTCATCGCGGAGGACGGCGAGGATCCGGCGACCGCTGCGGTGTCCGATGCCGCCGCGGCGCGGCTCGCCACGCCGCTCAGTCACCTGCGCCAACCGCATGCGGGGTTCCGCGTCGCGCGCCTGCGCAACCTCGCGCTCGCCGCGGCGCGCAGCGATTACCTCGTGTTCATCGACGGCGACATGCTGCTGCATCCGGCGTTCATCGCCGACCATCGGCGCCTCGCGCGGCCGGGCGCCTACACGCAGGGGGTACGCGTGAACCTCGATGCGCGGCTGACGGCGGACCTGCTTGCCGACCCGGCGACGGCTCCGCGGCGCCTGCCCCATGCCGCATCACCCGGCAGGCTCGGCCTGCGGCGCGCGGCCCTGCTGCGCTCGACCACGCTGCAGCCCTTGCTGCGGCGGGTCGCGACCGCCTGGACGGCCATCAAATCCTGCAACCAGGGATTCTGGCGATCGGACCTGCTCGCGGCCAACGGCTGGGACGAGCGCTTCGAGGGCTGGGGCCCCGAGGACAAGGAACTCTGCGCCCGGCTCGAGCACGCCGGTCTGCAGCGTCAGACGCTGGCCGCGGGCGGCATCGCCTGTCACCTGCACCACGCGCCCGCCGCGCGGGACCGTCGGGCGATCAACGAATCGATGTTCGAGACGACCGTGGCGTCGCGCGCCACCCGGTGCGCTCTCGGTGTGGACCGTCACCTGGTCGGGCCGGACATCCGCGCGCCGTCCGGTGACCGGGCCGCGTGCTAGCATTTGCGGCCTGTTTCCACGCCCCGCGAGACTTCCGATGCCCTCCGGACAGCCCCACGCCGGCCACACGTCGCCCGGCACCCTCGTCCTCGCCCGTCACGGCCAGAGCACCTGGAACGTGGACAACCTCTTCACCGGCTGGACCGACGTGGACCTCTCGCCGCTCGGCCGCGAGGAGGCCGCACGCGCGGGTGCGGAACTGCTGCGCGCCGGCATCACGATCGACGTCGCCTGCACTTCGGTGCTGAAACGCGCGATCCGCACGCTGTGGATCATGCTCGACGCGATGGACCGCATGTGGGTCCCGGTGGAGCGCGACTGGCGCCTGAACGAGCGGCATTACGGCGCGCTGCAGGGGCTCAACAAGGCCGAGACCGTGGCGCGCCACGGCGAGGCGCAGGTGAAGGTCTGGCGGCGCAGCTACGACATCCCGCCCCCGCCGCTCGAGGCGGACGATCCGCGCCACCCGCGCTTCGACCCGCGCTATGCGGACATCGACCCGGCACGGCTCCCGGCCACTGAATCTTTGGCGGACACCCTCGTGCGCGTGAAGCCCTGCTTCGATGAGCGGATCGCACCGCAGCTGCTGGCCGGGCGCAACGTGCTGGTGACGGCGCATGGCAACAGCCTTCGCGCGCTCATCAAGATGCTGGACGGGGTATCAGAGGCCGAGATCGTGGAACTGAACGTCCCGACCGGCGTGCCGCTCGTCTACGATTTCACGCTGGAGGGCGCGAGGCTGCGCCCCACGGGCCGTCGCTACCTCGGCGACCCCGAAGCGATCCGCGCCGCAGCCGAAGCGGTCCGCAAGCAGACCGAGCGGCGCTGACAGCCGCGCTGGCTCAGCGTAGATCGCGGCGCGGCGTGGAACGCGCCTTCACGGAGGCCGTGCGCAGCGCACCCATCGCTTCGGGCCCCGGCGCCCAACCGTCATAGCGCCCGCCCTCCGCGGCCGCGAGCTCACGCAGCCGCGTCGCAGCGGTGCGGATGCCGGATTCGTTGACCTGCATCACCTTGCGGGCATGCACGCTGATGGGCAGGTCTGCCGGCCCGTCGGTAGCGCGGATGTCCGGGGTGAAGAGGTCTTCGGTGAGCTGTGCGGAGATGCGCTGTGCCGCCTCGATGGACGGCAAGGCGAGGAAGAAATCCACCTCGGCCGGCTTGAACGGGTCCACGCCGCTGCGCCGCAGCCGCGCGATGAACTTGGTGTCCCAATCGTCCTCGCGGACGGTGCGCAGCGCCCGGAACTTGTGCACGATGCGCCACAACACCAGGACGCCGCCCACCACCAACAACAGCAGCATGTAATCCATGGGCGTCCTCCCGCGCTAGGCGCAGCGCTCCGATCACTCGTCCGGTGCGATGGTGACGCGCAGGCCGTCCAGCGCGTCGGTCATGTCGACCTGGCAGGACAGGCGCGAGCCGTCCTTGTGGTGCGCAAGTTCCTGCAGCAGTTCGCGCTCGTCCGACATCGCCGCGGGGATCTTGGCGACCCAGGCCGGGTCGATGTAGACGTGACAGGTGGCGCAGGAACACATGCCGCCGCAGATCGCGGCGATGCCGTAATCGAGCTCGCGCAACGTCTCCATGAGCTTCAGGCCGGCGCGGGCCTCGACGTCGTGCGGCTGTCCGTCGCGGTCGATGACGATCAACTTGGGCATGGCGGAAATCCTGCGGAAAATTCGCCCGCTAGTGTGCCTAAGCGCCGCGCGGGATGCCAGCCCGCAGCGCGTGCCAAAGCGCATCGAGGAGACGCCGCAGCCGCAGCATCGCGTCGAACCGACCGCGCTCGGCGAGCGGGACGGCCGAGGCCCACGCGGCCGGGACGCGCGGCTCGCCCGCCATCATCGCCGCCAGATCATCCCAGGCGCCGCCCGCGTGGGCGTACTCCCAGTCGAGCAGCAGCAACGACCCGTCGGGCCGGACGAGCACGTTGCCGGGCGTCAGGTCACCGTGGACGAGACACGGCGCACAGGCCGCTTCCGTGGACGAGCCCGTCTTCGTCCGCCGCCACTGCGGCAGCACCGTCGCGAGTTCGGCATCGAAGCCCGCCGCGGCCACGGCGTCGCGCTGCGCGAGACGTCGATGCAGCAGCGACACGCGCGCCGCGAGATCGAGCGGCGGCAAGCCGGGCGCGGACACCGACCGCAGCCGCGCCAACACGCCCGACACCGCCGCACAGCGCGCCGGCCGCTGCGGCCAGTCCGGCTCGAGCGGCTGCCCCTCCATCCAGGGCATCGACACCCAACCGGCGTCGGGGTCGTGGTCGATCACCGGCGGTGCCAGCCCCTGCGCGGCGGCCAAGCGCTGCGCGGCGACCTCAGTCCGGAAATCCGCGCCCAAGAGCCCCGCCGCCGCCGGATGCCACTCCCGTCTCAGCACAGGCCCATCAGGCCCCTCGATGCGCCGCAGACGATGGAGTCCGCTGCCGCGCGCAGCCGTCACCGGGACCACTCGCGCAGACCCCGCACGGCGATCACGAGATAGACGATGTACAACACCGACACCAACGCGAGGCCTTGGGCGAAGTACAACGCGAACGAGGCGACGTTGACCCCGAGCCACCAGTACCAGTTCTCGAAGATCGCGCGGGTGGTGAGCCAGGTGGCGAACAGGCTGCCCAGCATCACGGCGGCATCGAGGTGCGGCGCGGCGGCATCCGTCCACTGTGCCAAGGCGGGCGCGAGCAGCACAGTGCCGAGCGCGATCGCGAGCAACGCGAGCAGATGGCGCCGCAGCGGCCAGCGCCCGATGCGCACCCGCGTGTCTTGCGGACCGGCGGCGCGCGACCATTGACGGAAACCATAGACCGCCAACAGCACGTAGACCGACTGGAGGGCCGCCTGCAGCGGCAGACGCGCGCCCGCCGCGAGCCACGCGAGCAGCCCCGAGGAGACCGCGCCGAACACCCAGGCGCGGCGGTCACGGCGCACCGCGAGCAGCGCATAGCCGAGACCGGTCACAAGCGCCGCGAGTTCCAGCGGCGAACTCGCACGCAGTTGCGAGACGGCCTGCTGCAGGAATTCCACGGTCAGCGGATCGTCCAGGAGACGGTGAGACCGGCTTGGCGCGGGTCGATCTTCTGCACGTACAGCTTGTCCGGGAAAGCAGGCGGCTCGTTGCCGAAGAAGAACCCGCGTTGCGCGCAATCGTCGTCGAAGGCGTTGCGCAGCCACACGCTGGCGCTCCAGCGCCGGGTCTCGTGACCGGCGCGCAGGGCCGCCTGCGTGCAGGCGCTCGCCCGCTGGTCGTGGCTGTCGGAGAAGAAGAACGCGTCGGCATGCTGCAGGTCGAGACGCAGGAACGCCCCCCGCGGATCGCGCCAATCGAGCCCCAGTGAATACTGCCCGCGCGGCGCATGCGCTTGGTCGCGACCGGAGAGGTCGCGCGACCCGACCCGGTAGTCGGTGAAGGGCGAACGCAAGAGCGCGGCCGTGGCCTGCACGGTCACCGAGGCCACGGGGCGCCAGGCAAGCGCCGCCTCCACCCCGTAGTTGGCCCCGCGCGCCGCGTTGTCGGTGAGATAGATGAACGACAGCGGATCGCCGGGATCGAGCTGCGCCGACGTGCTGACCTGCTGCTGGCGACGCCACATGTGGAACACGGCGATCTCCGCGGTCAGGCCACGCGCGCGGTCGGCGTGCTTCCAGCCGGCTTCCAGGCTGTAGAGACCCTCGGCATCGTACAACCGGCGTTCGGCGGGGATGGCGGCGCCGAGATTGAAGCCGCCACCCTTGTAGCCGCGCGCGAAGGACAAATAGCCGAACGACGACTCCGCGGGGCGGTACTCGATCGTGGCATCGCCGCCCCACATGGTCTCCGCCGGTGAGAGCGCGCTGCCGTCGGTGTCCGCATAGTCGACCGACCGCCGCTCGACACGCAGGCCGAGGCTCGCCCGCCACTTCGGGGCGATGGCGCGCTGCAGGCTGCCGTAGGCCGCGAGGCTGCGTGCGCGATAGTCGGAGACCAGCGCGCGGTAGACCTCTCCACCGTAGAGGTCCAACTGGTCGTTGCGCTCGTCGACCTGCGACGCGTAGAGCCCTGCCGTGAGGTCGAAGCCGGACGCGCGATCTGACGATCCCGACGACCAGCGCAGATCCTGCGTGATGGTGCGATGGCCACGCAGGAAGCGCGAGGTGAAGTCGTAGTCGGGATCCGCGCCCCAGTCGCCGTCGAACGAGTAGAGGATGTCCGCGTCGGCGACCGCCGTGACGCTGCGCCAGGTGCTCTCGCCGCCGCGCTCGAGGGTGAGCGAGAGCCCGCGGGAGCGCTGCCGGTCGCGCCCGGGATCGTCGGAGCGCGTGACCCTGGAGTTGTCGATCGCAAAGGCGTCGAAGCCGTTGTCCTGCTCGACCCACAGCGTCGAGAGATCCGCCTGCCAACCGTCGGCGGGCGCGAAGGCGGCGCGCAGGCGCAGCGTGCGTTCGTCGTAGCCGTTGGTGTCGTCACGGCCCAAGGTGACGTTGCGGCGCGAGCCGTCGCTGCGATGCCGCTGCAGCACCGCACGCCACGCGCCACCCGCATCGCCGTCCGTCGCGCCGATCGCGCCGCCGGCGACGGCGCCGAGGGCGAAGGTCCCGGATCCCCCGGCGGTCGATTCGAGCCGCAGCAGCGGCTCCGGCCGCGGCGCAGCGGTCGAGACGTTGATGAGCCCCGCAAGCGCGTTCGCGCCCAGCGTCGTGCCCTGCGGACCGCGCAACACCTCGACCTGTCCGAGGTCGAACAGCGTCGCCGGCATGCCCACACCGGAGAAATCCATGCCGTCGACCAGGAAGCCCACCGAAGGGTTGGGCGCGCCCTGCCATTGGTCGGTCTCGCCGATGCCGCGCAACTGGAAATAGCGCGGGCGCGAGGTGCCGGAAGCCCAGTTGAGGTTGGGGACGAGACCGAGGACATCCTGCAGGTGCTGCACCCCGGCGGCCCGCAAGGTGTCGCCATCGAGCACGGTGGCGCTGACAGGCGTCTCGACGAGTGCAGTCGGGCGCAGGCGAGCGGTGACGATGACCTCTTCGAGCGGCTCGGCGGCGACGGCGATGCTGGCCGCGAGGCTCGCAGACACGACGCCAAAGACGACGAGCCCGCGATGGACGGGACGAGACAGGGTACGCATGGACACCTTCCTTCCTCCGCCGGTACTAACCGGATCAGGTTCGAGGGTTCGGTGCACCGCGCACCGTCTCAGGCCGATAGGCCACCCCTGGGGTATGGATATTTTTCCATCATAATCATCGTGTTGCAACATCCGCCGCCCCTCCCGGCCGGTCTGCCTGTGCAGCGTGCGTCCGCTCGCCTACAATCGCGCCGCGCGCGGCTCCGGGGCTGGCGTGCAGAGGGGGTTCGAGCGATGACCAAGACTGTGCAGATATGCCGCGTCGATGCCTTCACGCGCGAGCTGTTCACCGGCAATCCGGCCAGTGTGGTGCTCGGCGCCGAGGTGCTCTCCGAAGAGGAGATGCTGGCGATCGCGCGCGAACTCAACAACGGCGACACCGCGTTCGTGCTGCCCCCTGACGGTGACGACCACGACCTGCGCGTGCGCTTCTTCACCCCCCGCACCGAGTCGGGATTCGTCGGCCATGCCACGGTGGCCACGCACTTCGTGCTGTCCCGCGCGCCAGGGGCGCCGAAGCGCCTGCGCCAGCGCCAAAAAGCCGGCATTGTCGATGTGGAGGTCCGCGGCGAGGGTCCGGAGCGACGAATCGCCGTGCGCCAGAGCGCCCCGCCGCTCGGACGCGAACTCAACGAGCGCGAGCGCCTCGCGGTGCTCGACGCCCTCGCGCTCTCGAGCAACGACCTCGACCCGCGCTGCGAGATGCGCATCGTGGGCGGTGCCGGCAACCGGCTGCTCATCGGCGTGCGCGGCCCGCAGCAACTCAAAGCGATGAAGCCCGACTTCAACCGCCTGAACACCCTGTCGGCGCAGCTCGGCGCCGCCGGGCATTTCGTCTTCACGCTCGATCCGCAGATCGAGGGCTGTCTCACGCTCTCGCGGATGTTCTGTCCCGCGATGGGCATCCCCGAGGACCCGGTGAGTGGCAACGCGCACGGACTGCTCGGCGCCTACCTCCTGCACCACGGCTTGCTGCCCCGTGACGGGGACCGCGCCGCGTTCTCGGGCGCGCAGGGCCAGTCGATGCAGCGCCCCGGGCGCGTCGATGTGGAGCTCGAGTTCGCCGACGGCGCGCTCGTCGGCGTCTGGATCATCGGCAGCGCCACGATGGTGTTCGAGACGTCGATCAGTCTTTGAAGCGCAGCCGGCCCGCGGGCCGCCGCCAGCGCAGCAGCACGTCGATCACGTGCGCGAACAAGGCGCCGAGCAGCCACATGGCGACGAGCACCCAGGGCTGATCGAGCAGCGCGGCCCTTACGGCCATCATCAGCAGGCCGCCCGAGACGAGGTTGCCGAGGTATTCGCGCGGCGCGAGGCCCGTACCTCGCCGGTACCAGAGCCACAGCAGCGCCGAGGCCTCCAGCGCGATCAGCGCGACGATCGCGAGCAGCAGGCTGCCATCGGCGAGGCGCGCGGCGAGCATGCGGTCGCAGCCGCGGGGTCAGGTCGGCGCGAGGCCGAGCAGGTGCGCGACGTCCTTGAAGAACACGCGGATGTGCGCCATCGGATCGCGCCGCACCAGGCGTTTGTGCATGTACGACTCCCAGGTGAGGCGCTGCACGTCGGGATCCTGGCACATCTTCACGAAGCGCTCGCGGCGGGCATCGCTCGAATACCAGAAGCGCTGCAGCAGGCCGAGCACCCAGAAGACACGGCCGTGCTGCGCCATGAAGTCGCGGCGCGCCGCACGCAGCGCGCGCGGATCGCCGCTCTCGAGGCAGCGCGCCAAGGACTGCGCGGCCATGCGGCCGCAGGCCATCGCGTAGTAGATGCCCTCGCCAGAGGCCGGTGCGACCACGCCGGCCGCATCGCCCGCCACCAGCACGTCGCTGCCGTTGTCCCAGCGCCGCAGCGGCTTGAGCGGGATCGGCGCGCCCTCGCGCCGCACCACCTCGGCCCGTTCGAGGCCGGCGATGCGCCGCAGGTCGCCGACGGCATGGCGGATCGAGAACCCCTTGTGCGCCGTGCCGGCACCCGCGCTGATGGTGTCGCCGTGCGGGAACACCCAAGCGTAGAAATCGGGCGACAGGCCGCCCTGGTAATAGACATCGCAACGGCTGCCGTCGTAGCCGGTCGGCTGCGACGGCGGCGTGCGCAGGATCTCATGGTACGCGTAGACGAACGGCACCTCACGGCCGCCGGCGATGCATTGCCGCGCGACCTCGGAGCGGGCGCCGTCCGCGCCGAGCACGAGCCGCGTCCGCACCTGGCGCGTAGCCCCGGCGTCGCGCCGGTCGTCGGCGCCATCGTTACCGCCCGCTTTCGGGGTGAAGTGCAGGATGGCGCGACCGTCGACATCACGCGTCAAGGCGGTGAAGGTCCCCGCCTCGCGCGACGCCCCGTTCCGTCGCGCACGATCGCGCAACCACTCGTCGAAGACCTCACGGTCGACCATGCCGACGTAGCCGCCGTCGATCGGCATGTCCACGGCCTTCGCGCTCGGCGCGACCATCCGCGCCGAGGTGATGCGCGCCACCAGCAGGTCCTGCGGGATCTCGAACTCGTCGACGGCCTTCGGCGGGATCGCGCCGCCGCAGGGCTTGATGCGCCCCGCGCGATCGAGCAAGAGCACTTTCCAGCCGCCGCGGGCGAGATCATCGGCGGCGGTCGCGCCACAGGGACCGCCGCCGACCACGACCACATCGTATTCGGGCATCTGCGCGCTCATGTCAGTTCCTCCCGGCCGGCGCCCAACGCCCGCCCGCCTCTGTTGCAACCGACCCGGCGACCGACTCGGTGTCCTCGCGGCTCAGCCGCACCGCATAGAGCGTCGCCAAGACGAACAGCACCGCTTCGGTGACGAAGACCACGCCATAGGCGAGCGGCGCCGAGCCGCTCGCGGCCTTGGCGAGGTCCACGGCGCCGGTCGCGAGGATGCCGCCCAATCCGAAGGCGACGGCTTGCGCAGCGCCCCACAGGCCCATCCGGGTCCCTTCGCGCGACTCGCGACCGCGCCCGACGAGACCCATCATGGAGCCGATCGCCGCCACCGCGAACGCGCCGTTGGCGAGGCCGAGCAGGAACACCGTCGTGCGCAACGGCCAACCTGCGCCCACGAGACCGCCCACGGCGAGCAACACCAACATCGCCGCCGAGCCGACACAGCCGCCGATGGTCCAGCCGCGCAAGGACCCGAATCGCGTGCCCGCGCCTGCCGTGCAGATCACCGCCACCACGATCATGCCGATCAGCACGCCACCGCTCTGCACGCCGGAGAGGCGCGTCGAGTCCGCGGGGCTCAAGCCGAACACGCTGCCGGCGAAGGGTTCGAGGACGAGGTCCTGTGCGCTGTACGCGAGCATCGACATGAACACGAAGCTCGCGAGGCGGCGCGAATGCGGCTCCTGCCACACTTCGCGCAGCGCCGTGCGGAAATCGGGTGGCGGTGCGGCGCGCGCTGCGGCCGCCTGCGCCGCGCCGGGCGCGCCCCGCGGACGCTCGACGCCCCAGACGGCCAGACAGGTCAGCAGGAACGCGCCTGCGGCGACCGCCGCGGTGACCTCGACGAGCCGCCCGAGCGAGAACGGCTCGAGCATCTGGCCCACGATGACCGTGGTGACGATGAAGCCGGCGATCATCATCACCCAGGTGACGGTCGCCGCCGCCGCGAGGCGGGTCGGCGCGACGCTGGTCGAGATCAGCACCAGCAGCGCCGTACCGCAGGCACCCACGCCGAGACCGACCGCGATGAACGCCAGCACGGAGAGCGCGATACCGAGCGCGAGGTCCGAGGGCATCAGGGCCGTGGCGAGCGTCGCACCCACGGCGCCGAGGCCGAGGACTGCGATGCCGCCGACGATCCACGGCGTGCGCCGACCACCGATGTCCGAGCCGTAACCGAGCCTCGGGCGCAGCACCTGCACGAAGTAATGGATGGCGACCAGCACGCCGGGCAGCAGCGCCGGCAAGGCGAGCTCGACGACCTGCACGCGGTTCAAGGTGGAGGTGGTGATCACCACGAGTGCACCGATCGCCGCCTGCACGAGGCCCAAGCGGACGATGCCGAACCAACCGAGGAACGCGCCGGGACCGGTGGAGCGACGATCAGGGGTCATTCGACGGCACCTCGGTTGAGCAGGCGGTCAGGCGGGCGGGCGGATCGCGAACGCGCTGACCAGCATGCCGAGCACATAGAGCGGCACGCCGGCGGCGTTGTACCAGACATCGAGTTCGGCAGGCCGCTGCAGCAGCCGCCGCATCATCAGCACTTGGCCGACGAGCAGCGCCGCGACGAGTCCGGCATGCAGCGGACGGCCCCATACCAGCAGCAACGCGATCACGACGACCTGCGCCGCGGTCATGATCAGGCAGGCGACCTGCGCGGCGCGCGCGGTGCCGAGACGCACGGGCAACGAGCCGACGCCCATGCGCCGGTCGCCCTGCACGGACTTGAAATCATTGAGCGTCATGATGCCGTGCGCGCCGACGCTCCAGGCCCAGGCGAGCGCGAGGTTGCGCGCATCGGGCATCGTGGCCGTCATGACCGCGAGCGCGGTGAGCCAGGGCACGCCCTCGTAGCAGGCGGCGACCGCGGCGTTGCCCCACCAGCCGTTGCGCTTCAGCCGCAGGGGCGGCGCGCTGTACGCCCACGCGAGCGCGAGACCGACGGCCGCTGCGCCCAGCACCCATGGCCCGAGCAGCGCGGCGACCGCGAGCGAGACGAACGTCCAGAAGACGGCGATGTAGAGCCCCCAGCGACCCGGCATGCGACCGGAGGGGATGGGACGACGCGGTTCGTTGATGGCATCGACGTGGCGGTCGAACCAATCATTGACCGCCTGGCTGGTGCCGCAGACCAGCGGACCCGCGAGCAGGATGCCGAGGCCGATCAGCGCCCAGTTCCCGGTCGGGGAGACGCCGCTCGCGATGATGCCGCAGCCGAAGGCCCACATGGGCGGGAACCAGGTGACGGGCTTGAGCAGCTCGAGCGTGGCAGCGAAGCCGGGTCGACGCTGTGGGAACAGGGTACTCGCCGTGCGTGCCATGACCGGAAAATAGCCATGACACCCTAGACTGTCAACATTGATTTACATTCGGGCCCCGGTCCGGCTTGGTCGGGTCCTCTCGGCCCTACGGCGCGGGACCCTCGCCGCCGTCCAGGTCACCGAGGCCATAGCGCCGCAACTTCACGTAAAGACTCTGTCGGGACAGGCCCAGCATCTCGGCCGCCGAGGCGCGGTTGTCCCGGGTCAGCTCGAGCGCCGCTTCGATGCAGAGCCGTTCGATGACGTCGGTGGTCTCGCGCACCAGGTCCTTGAGCGAGACCCGCCCGACGAGTTCGGTGAGCTGCTCCACGGATCGCGGCAGGGCGCGGGCGCTGCGGCCCTCTACGGCACGCCGCCGGTCGACATTGCGGATGGCGAACCCGAACGCGGGCTCTTCGGCGCTGCCGAGCCGCGTCGCGGAGATCTCGACCTCGGCGCTGCCGCCGAGTTCGCCCCGCACCTGGGTCGCGAACAGCCTCACCTCGCCGCTCTGGCGGAGGTTGGCGAGCAGCACGCCGAGGTCGACGCCCGGACGCCCGAGCCAGCGTTCGATCGATTCGTTGCGGACCTGCTCCTCGGAGGCCAGTTGGGCGAGGTCGAGGAATGCGCGGTTGGCCGCGAGGATCCGGCCCTCGTCGCTGGTGACCACCAGCGCGTCCGGCAAACGGTCGAAGACCTCGGGGATGCGCCCCCTGCCCTCGCCGCCCATCGAGCCGGCGGCCGCCGATCCGTTCGACGTCCCGGCGAGGCCGAGCGCTTCGAGGCGCAGCAGCGCGTGCGAACTGTTGTCCTGGCGGAAGATGACCGCGCCCAACCGGCACTCGCGCCGTTCGTGGGCGAGGCGTACCCGCAAGGGCTCGGCGCGCCCGGCGGCGCGCAAGGCCGCGAACCACTCCGACAGGGCACGGCCGCCGGAGGTGTCGAGCTGCTCGGCGAACGGCTTGCCGACGATGCGTCGCACGTCCTCGCCGAGCAGCCGCGCCGCGACGGCGTTCGACTCGACCACGCGCTGCGTGCCGAGATCGACCACCACGATCGGCTCCGCGCTCGACTGCAGCAACAAGCGGTAACGCGCCTCGGCGAGCCGCAAGCGCGAGTAATCGCGCTCCATCGCCTGCTCGGCTTCGATCAGGCGTTGCTGCATCGCGGCGAGCGCGCGCAGGTCGCGGCCGAGGGCCAGCACCCGGCCGCCATCGTCGAGACGGCGCAAGGACCAGGAGATCGCGACCGTGCCGCCTCCCGGCAAAGGGTGGTTGGTCTGGCGCGGCCGGGGAACGGGCGAGTCGAGCTCGCCGAGCAGCAGTTCGACCTTGGGCTGGCTGTCGACGGTGACGACGCCGGCCATGGGCTGGCCGATCCAGTCGCCCGCGAGGTCGGCAGCGAGTTCCTCGCTGCCGAACGCCATGTCGCGGATGATGCCGCGACGGTCCAGTACCAGGACGATGTCGGCCGCTGCGGTGACGAGCCCTGCGACCGTGTCGGCAGCGAGTCCGTCGAGGGCCTTCCTTGGCGCCTTGAAGTTCATCAGGTCTGGATTCGCGTGTCAGTTCCGTTGTCGGGTCAGTTCCAGCAATTTGTTGGCCTTGGCGACCGCGTCACGCCCGTCGCGCGCGGTGGCGTCGGCGCCCACCAAGGCCGCCCTTTCGGGGTGGTCCTCGAACGGCAGCCCGCCCACCATCACCCGCAGGTCGGGGTTGAGGGACACCCGCCGCAGCCGCCGCACCAAGCCGGCGAGCGCGTCCAACTGATCGGTCGTGCTGATCGAGACACCGACCACGGTGAACCACTCCCGCTCAGCCATCGCAATTATATCCTGCTCGGTGGCGCCCGGCGCATCCCAGACGTCCCATCTGGCGCGGCGCAGGAACTCACCTACCAATTGGGCGCCGAACACGTGCTGTTCACCCGGCAGCGCGACGCAGAGCGCCCGGGGACCGGCGGGCATCGACGACACGTCGTCGCCGTTGAACTCCGCGCTGAACTCGTGCGCGAGCCCCTGCAGGTGCTGCAAGGCCAGCGTGACCTCCACAAAATCGCTGCGCTCGGTCTCCCACAACAGGCCGAAATGCCGCGCGGCCGGCGCCAGCAGCTCGAGGTAGAGCGACTCGGTGGTCAGGCCGCGCTGTTGCAGCGCGCGCATGAACGCCGCCGCCTCGTCGGTGCGGCCGCGGAGCACGATGCCGGTGAATTCGGTGATCTCGGCGTGCGAGGGGCGGACGGACTCGGTCTCGGCCTGGCAGGCTGCGGGCGTGGCCGCGGGCGCGGGCACGGTGGGATGTGCCAGCACGAGGCGCGGGATGATCTGCGACTCTATCGCGCGCAGCAACGCCGACTGGCCGTTGCCAGACGAGATCGCCTCGATGGGCTTCTCCGCCATAGTCGAACCTCGTTCCCCCGCTGGCGCCCTGTATCGAGGCCTTGCGGGTGGAACACCCCGTGGCCAGCACCTTCGCACATATAGGCGGGGGGGTGTCAAATGTCAATCTGGCTTGATGTAAATAAGAATTGACACATCTAAGGTGCCGTTCTAGATTTCAGCTCGGGTTCCAATGGCGCGAGCAGCCCATGTCCCATGTCAAGCCGGTGGCCGTCGGCCGCCCCCTTTACACCCCCGAGGAGCGGGTCCGCCGGGACCGTTCCCCGTGGACGGTCGTGCAGGCGGTCCTCGCGCCGCTGCAGTTCATCGCCTTCCTCGTCAGCCTGTGGCTGGTGCTGCACTTCTTGCGCAGCGGCGAGGGCGCGGCGGCGGCCACCGCTTCCGTGCTCGTCAAGACCGCATTCCTCTACGTCATCATGGTCACCGGCGCGATCTGGGAACGCGAGGTCTTCGGGGTCTGGCTGTTCGCCCGCAGTTTCTTCTGGGAAGACGTCGTCAGCATGGCGGTGATCGCCCTGCATACCGCGTACCTGTGGGCCTGGCTGACCGGCAGCCTCGGGCTGGAGGGCCAGATGACGCTCGCGTTGGTGGCTTACGCGGCCTACGCCATCAACGCGCTGCAGTTCTTCCTGAAACTCCGTGAAGCACGGCGCGATGTCTCGAGCCGCAGGATCGCCGCCCACGATCTGGCCTCGCAACCATGAGCCGACTGGTCCGCCTGCTGCAGGATTCACGGCTGCTGCCCTTCGCGGATGCGGCGAGCGGCGCTCTGCCGATGCCGCGCCTGCTGCGCCTCGCGCTGTTCCAGGTGTCGGTGGGCATGGCGCTCGCCTTGCTCAATGGCACCCTGAACCGGGTGATGATCGTCGAGCTCAAGGTGCCGGCGTGGCTGGTCGCGACCATGGTCGCGCTGCCCTTGCTGTTCGCGCCGTTCCGCGCCTTCCTCGGCTTCCGCTCCGACCACCACCGCTCGGTGCTCGGCTGGCGGCGCGTGCCGTACATCTGGATGGGCACCTTGCTGCAGTACTGCGGCCTCGCCGTGATGCCGTTCGCGCTGATGGTGCTGAGCGGCACCGGCCAGGTGGAACCGCCGCCCTGGCTGGGCCCGGGCGCTGCGGCGCTCGCCTTCCTGCTGGTGGGTGCGGGCCTGCACACGACGCAGACGGCAGGGCTTGCGCTCGCGACCGACCTCGCCCCGGCAGAGACGCGTCCGCGCGTCGTGGCGCTGCTCTACGTGATGCTGCTCATCGGCATGGTGGGCGGCTCGGTCATCTTCGGCGTGCTGCTGAGCGGCACCTACACGCACCTGCGGCTCATCCAGGTGATCCAGGGCGCTGCGGTCGTCACCCTGGTGCTGAACGTCATCGCGATGTGGCAGCAGGAGCCGCGCGATCCCTCGCGCGCGGCGCCGGCCGCCACCGCTGCGCAGCCGCCCCGCTTCGGTGCGGCATGGCGCGAGTTCACCGCGCCGCCCAGCACGCGTCGGCTGCTGGCCGCGCTCGGCTTCGGGACCGCCGCGTTCAGCATGCAGGACGTCCTGCTCGAGCCGTACGGCGGCCAGATCCTCGGCATGCCGGTCGGCGCCACGAGCCTGCTCACCGCGCTCTACGCAGGCGGCGCCCTGGTCGCCTTCGGCCTCGCCTCGCGCACGCTGCGCCGCGGCGGAGATCCGCTGCGGGTCGCGGCCCACGGCGCACTGGTCGGCGTGCTCGGCTTCGCCGCGGTGGTGTTCGCGGACCCGCTGCAGTCCCCGATGCTGTTCCGCCTCGGCGCCGTGCTGATCGGTTTCGGCGGCGGACTCTTCTCGGTGGGCACGCTGCTCGCGGCGATGTCGCTGCGCGATCGTGACAACGGCCTCGCCCTCGGCGCATGGGGCGCGGTGCAGGCGACCGCCGGCGGCCTCGCCATCGCGGGCGGCGGCGCAGCCTGCAACGCGCTCGGGGCGCTCGCGACCTCGGGCGCGCTCGGCCCCGCGCTCGCCTCGCCCGCCACCGGCTACATGTTCGTCTACCACCTCGAGATCGCGCTCTTGTTCGCGGCGCTGGTGGCGATCGGACCGTTGGTGCGCGTGCGCCGCACGGCGCCCGGCGCGATGACGATCACGGCCGTGGGCGCGGCCGGCAGGCCTGCGGGGCGCGGCGACGGTCTCGGCCTCGCCGAGATGCCGGGCTGATCCACCTATTTTTTGACAGGCCGCCGGAGCGGCCGGACTGGAGCAACA